>QXGG01376967.1_pt1 | contig 54289 bp, 52 predicted proteins | sample 1982491 | NCBI WGS metagenome assembly QXGG01 (sample SAMN09924614, study PRJNA488089) | Wastewater metagenome, whole genome shotgun sequencing project. | isolation source: South African research farm wastewater | place: South Africa: Irene, Agricultural Research Council, Animal Production...
AAACTGTTGGGTAGGTTGAATCTTTAACTTATCTGAACAAGAGTTTAGCCGCTGTCGTTAGGTCGACAGCGGCTTTTGTGTTTTTTGAATTATCGCTGGAGGCGCCAATGGTTCCCGTAATTGCTCTGGTGGGCCGACCGAATGTCGGCAAATCAACTTTGTTTAACCGCCTGACTAGATCCCGCGATGCGATTGTAGGCGACATTCCTGGACTGACCCGTGACCGCCAATATGGTGAGGCAAAGTGGCAGGATCGCAGTTATATTTTGATCGACACGGGTGGTATCACCGGTGACGAAGAAGGTATTGATGCAAAAATGGCCGAACAATCGCTGCTCGCGATTGAAGAAGCCGATGTGGTGCTATTTTTAGTGGATGCGCGTGACGGCATGTGCCCAGCCGATCAAATGATTGGCGAACACCTGCGCAAGCGTAATAAAACCACGTTAGTGGTGGTCAATAAAGTTGATCACCTCGATGAAAATATTGCTTTGGCTGAGTTCAGTCCTTTGGCGTTAGGCCGCTCGGTGGGTATTGCTGCTGCACATGGCCGCGGCATTACGCAAATGCTGGAATTAGGACTGGGTGATTTCCCGAAGGATCAGGTCGAAGATGAAGTTGATCTGGACAGCATCGTTGAAGGTGTTGATCTTAAGCGTATTCCAGGACCTGATGCTAAAGACGGCATCAAGATTGCGATTATTGGCCGTCCCAACGTGGGTAAATCGACGCTGGTCAACCGTATGCTCGGTGAGCAGCGGGTGGTGGTGTTTGATCAGCCGGGTACCACGCGCGACAGTATTTACATTCCTTTTGAACGCGATGATGAAAAGTACACCCTGATTGATACCGCCGGTGTGCGCCGTCGCGGCAAAATCTCTGAGGAAGTGGAAAAGTTCTCAGTGGTCAAAACCTTGCAGGCGATCAAAGACGCTAACGTAGTCATCTTTGTGATGGATGCGCGTGAAGGTGTGGTGGATCACGATCTGAACCTCTTGGGTTTTGCGCTGGAATCCGGCCGCGCCATTGTGATCGCGCTGAATAAGTGGGATGGCATGCAGCCCAGTGAGCGTGAATATGCCAAGAAAGAATTAGAGCGTCGCCTCTACTTTGTTGATTTCGCCGATATCCACTTCATCTCAGCATTGCACGGTACGGGCGTTGGGCATCTGTACAAGTCTGTGCAGGCAGCCTTTACTTCAGCCATTACTCGTTGGCCAACCAACCGCTTAACCCAGATTCTGGAAGATGCTGTGCGTGAGCATCAGCCGCCGATGGTAGCCGGCCACCGAATTAAATTGCGTTATGCGCACTTAGGTGGCGCAAACCCACCGCTGATTATTATTCACGGTAATCAGGTCGAGTCGGTACCAAAAAGCTATGTGCGTTATTTGGAAAATACCTACCGCCGTGTTTTAAAGTTAGTGGGCACACCCATTCGTATTGAGTTTAAAGGCGGTTCTAACCCCTTTGAAGGCAATAAGAATAAGCTCAGCGAACGTCAGGTGAATAAGAAGCGCCGCTTAATGGCCAATAAAAAAGAGCGCGATGCGCGTAAAAAGAAAAAATAAGTGATGGGCGTCAGGTGCTGCTTGCAGTGTCTGGCGCCGGTTGTCACGCCGAATAAAGCATGCAGCAACATATCGGTGTGCTGGCGCGATAACACCTTCACCTTGGCGGGAGAATAACAGTGCATGATGTCACCACCTTGCCCGACCTGCGCTTAGCTTTAGTGCAGGGGCCTCTAGTCTGGCACGACTCTGCTGCCAACTTAAATTACTTTGCCAGCTTGCTAGCTGACGTTGCCGATGTTGATCTTGTGCTGTTGCCTGAGATGTTTAACAGCGGTTTCACCATGGATTCTGCAAGCCAAGCTGAGCCCGAGGTGGGGCCAACCACTCAGTGGTTATTGCAGCAAGCGCAGCGTTTAAATGCTGTGGTGTGCGGCACTTTAATCGTTAAGGTTGGCGAAGATGATTACCGTAATCGGCTGATTTGGGCGCGTCCTGATGGCAGCTTAGCGCATTACGATAAGCGTCATTTGTTTCGTATGGCCGGTGAGCATCAGCACTTTACCGCTGGCGAACAACAGTTGCAGGTTGAACTCAAAGGCTGGCGTATTCGTCCGTTGATTTGTTATGACTTGCGCTTTCCAGTGTGGAGTCGTGATGCAGAGCATACCGATTTGCTGTTTTATTTAGCCAGTTGGCCAGCGGCACGCCGTATGGCTTGGAACCGTTTACTGCCAGCGCGCGCGATTGAAAACTTATGCTATGTCGCTGCAGTCAATCGCACTGGAACTGATCAGCAAGGTTATCCTTACAGTGGTGACAGCCAAGTGCTGGATTTTATGGGCGAGTCGTTATTGCAGGCGGGTGATCAAGCGGGGGTGTCTTATGCGTTACTCTCAGCTGGCAAGCTCGCACGCTTTAAGCAGCGCTTTCCTGCGTATTTAGACGCAGACAACTTTAGTTTGTAAGCGTATTGCTAGAAGTTGAGCATAACAGTCAGCTTTATGGCTGCATGATGTTGGTTTTTTAGCGATTTAAGGTTGTTATAGCGCTTATTTAATATTTATTATGCTTACAGCAGTGATTAATATTAGTTTTACTTTTAATTTTGTTAATATAGCAGCATTGAACTCAGGTATTGCAGTGGGTGTCCAACCTCAATACAGTTTTTAGGCAAACGCACTGGGTTTAATGTTCAATTGTGTTGCGTGATGTGTGGTTGTTTGTTGCGCCTGCATCACGTTTGTGGGGTTGTGAAGCCCTTTTACTTATTTTAGGAGTGAGTACGCCTCATGGATATCGGTCTGCGTGAATGGTTAATTATTATTGGTGTGATTGTTATCGTGGCTGTCTTGTTTGATGGCTGGCGTCGTATGAGTGGTAATAAAAGTACCCTCAAGTTTCGTTTAGATCGTAATCTCGCTGACCTGCCCGATGAGGACGACAGTGACATCTTAGGCCCCGTGCGTGTGGTTAAAAAACAAGAGCCATCCTTTGATGTCGACGACGAGGTTGATTCTGGTTTGCATGCTAGGTCTGAAAAAAATAACTCTGATTTTGGTAGCGCTATTGATGATGAGCTCAGCGCTGATGATGCGGTGCCGACTTTACTCAACCCTTTTGATGATGTGGATGATCAACAACACGAAGAAGCCGTTGATGATGACGCTGCCTACGAAGAAATTTTAATTATTCATGTGGTTTCACGCAGCCCTGAAGGTTTTAAAGGCCCAGCACTGCTGCAGAGTATTTTAGAAAGTGGCTTGCGTTTTGGTGCGATGGATATTTTCCACCGCCATGAAACCATCACTGGTAATGGCGACAAACTATTCTCGATGGCCAATGCGCTCAATCCTGGCACTTTTAATTTAGATGATATGGATTTGTTCAGTACCCGTGCTGTGTGCTTCTTTATGGGGCTGCCGGGTCCGCGTAATACCACACAAGCCTTTGAATTAATGATTGCAGCCGCACGTAAGCTGGCCAATGAGCTAGAAGGTGATCTGAAAGATGACCACCGCAGTGTCTTAACCGCGCAAACCATTGAACATTACCGTCAGCGTATTGCCGACTTTGAGCGTCAGCAGTTAACCGATAAAAACTAACATCTGTGAGTTCGACAGATTAAGAAGGGCAGCTGCGGCTGCTCTTTTTTTGTTTTGAGTATCAGGCCATGAGTGCACATCAAAGTATCACCACACAGATCACCCAGCTGCGCGCCACCCTCGCGCAGTATGATTACAGTTATTATGTTTTAGACCAGCCGACAGTGCCAGACAGTGAATATGATCGCGTATTTTCCCAGTTACGCGAACTTGAGGCGCAGCATCCTGAGCTGATTACCCCAGATTCACCGACCCAGCGTGTGTCTGGCCAGCCGCTGGATACTTTTAAGCAAGTGCAGCACTCTGTGCCGATGTTGAGCTTGGGTAATGCCTTTGCCGAGGAGCAGGTGCTGGAGTTTGCCGCGCGTGCCGAGCAGACGCTCAGCCCGACAACAGCACACAATGACTTATTTGCCCAAGCCTCGATGCTGGAATATTGCTGCGAACCTAAGCTCGACGGCTTAGCCGTGAGTATCAGTTATGAGAATGGCCTGTTGGTGCGCGCCGCAACCCGTGGCGATGGTCAGACCGGCGAAGATATTACCGCCAATGTGCGTACCATTCGTAATGTACCGCTCAAACTGCAGGGTGAAGGTTGGCCGGATCTATTAGAGGTGCGCGGTGAGGTTTATATGCCCAAAGCAGGTTTTGCTGCGCTTAACCAACGTGTGCTGGCCGCTGGACAAAAACCTTTTGCTAATCCGCGCAATGCCGCAGCGGGCAGTTTGCGTCAGTTGGACTCAAAAATTACCGCCAGCCGTCCTTTAGAGTTTTGCTGTTATGGCACCAGCACCGAAGGCCTGGCCGATCGTCACAGCAGTACTTTAAAACGCTTGCGCGAATGGGGTATCAGTATCAGCCCAGAGTTGCGCGTGGTAGAAAATATTCAGGGCTGCTTGGATTATTACGCTGATATTGGTCAGCGCCGCGCTGAGTTGCCCTACGATATTGATGGCGTGGTGTTTAAACTGGATGACCTTGAACAGCAGCGCACGCTGGGTTTTCGCGCACGCGAGCCACGCTGGGCGCTGGCTTATAAGTTTGCTGCACAGGAAGAAATCACTGAGCTGCTTGATGTTGAGTTTCAAGTCGGTCGCACCGGTGCGGTTACACCTGTGGCGCGGCTGAAGCCGGTGCATGTGGGCGGGGTGATGGTGTCCAATGCCACCTTACATAATATGGATGAAGTGGCGCGATTGGGCGTTATGATTGGCGATAGCGTGATCATTCGCCGCGCGGGTGATGTGATTCCGCAGATTACCCAAGTGGTGTTGGAGCGTCGTCCCGCTGATGCGCAGCCGATTCAGGCACCGACGCAGTGTCCGGTCTGTGGCTCAGATGTTGAGCGTACCCAGCTGGTGCGTCGTAGCAAAAACAAGCAAGTGCTCAGTGATGGAGCGGTGTGGCGCTGTATGGGGCGCTTGAGTTGTCAGGCGCAACTGCAGCAGGCGCTGATTCACTTTGTTTCACGTCGGGCGATGGATATTGATGGCCTGGGTGAGAAAATTATTGAGCAATTGGTCAATCGTAAATTGGTCAGCTCACCGGCTGATTTGTACCGTTTAACCTATGAGCAGTTGTTAGCGCTGGAAGGCTTTGCCGATCTATCGGCGCGTAACTTATTAGCCGCCATTGCTGGCAGCAAGCAGCCGCGTTTAGCACGTTTGATTTTTGCCTTGGGTATTCCTGATGTGGGTGAGGAAACCGCAAAAGTGTTGGCGCGCGCCTTAGGTTCGCTGGCGCGTGTGCAGCAAGCTTTTGCACAAACCTTACTCTGGTTGCCAGAAATTGGTGCAGAAGTGGCACATGAAATTGCCAGTTTTTTTGCCGACAGCCATAACCAAAGCGTCATTGCACAATTGGCTGAGCTGGGCGTGCAGGCGACCGATGAAGGGCCGCCTGATCCTGAGTTTCAGGCCTGTACCACCTTGGCTGGTTTTATTGAGCAGTTGCACATTGTTGGCGTGGCGCGCACCAATGCGCAGCGTTTGGCCGAGCATTTTAAAACAGTCGAGGCTTTTTTTAATGCCGATTGGCTGACGTTGGCGCAGATTGAGCGTCTTGCCAAAAACGCCGCACAGGCCGTAGAAGACTTTATTAAACAAGAGGGTCAGCGCGAGCAGGCCTTGCAGTTAGAACAGCAGTTACTTGATTTTGGTTTGCACTGGAGTTGCCAGCGCGAGCAATTACAAGCGGCGCCGTTGGCGGGGCAGACATGGGTGTTAACCGGCACTTTAGAAGTGCTTACTCGTGAGCAAGCCAAAGCGCGTTTAGAACAGCTGGGTGCGAAAGTTGCGGGCTCAGTCTCAGCGAAAACCAGCTGTGTGGTAGCTGGCAGCAGCGCAGGTTCAAAGTTAACTAAAGCGCAGGAGTTGGGTGTGACGGTATTGGATGAGCAGCAGTTTTTGCAGGAGTTGGCGCAGCTGGAAGGTTAAAAACCTACAGTTAAAGCCCTGCGCTACAAACTTGATTTAAGTTGCTTTTATAGCGCTGCACTGCATGCATCTATCGCGCTGAGGTGTATGCTGGCTGCAGTGGTTAGAATTCGATAGCGATAGCTAGACATCGATAGTTGGAGGTACCTATGAGCGAGCCAATACAGGTTGAGCATCAAGTAGATAAAAAGTGCTTTTGTGCAGTGGTTGATGGCTACTCCTCTATTTTGGAGTATCGCGTGGTCGATGCACAAACGCTGGATTTTCATCACACTTATGTACCCAATGAGTTACGCGGGCGCGGGGTGGCAGCGGTGCTAGCTCAAGCGGCTTTTGCGTATGCCAAGCAGCATCACTACACAGTGATTCCCAGTTGTTCTTATATTGCGGTCTATTTACAGCGTCATCCGCAATAAGCAGCATCTAGATAAGTGCCTGTCAGCCTAGCAACTTGCTAGGTCAATCAATAGCAAAACGCCCAGCTTAAGCTGGGCGTTTTTGTTGAGCGACGGTTATTCGCTGCGCTTGCGAGCGGGTAACACATCTTTAAGCTTGTCACGCATGCTACGAATGCTTTTCTCGGTGGTATCCCAATCAATACACGCGTCGGTAATAGAAATACCGTACTTGAGTTGGCTTAGGTCTTCACAGATGGATTGGCTACCCCAACCGAGGTGGCTTTCAATCATTAAGCTGCTGATGGACTGGTTACCATCGACAATTTGATTGGTAATATTTTCCAGCACCAGAGGTTGCAGCGCTGGATCTTTATTGGAGTTGGCGTGGCTGCAGTCAATCATGATATTGCCAGAGATTTTGGCTTTCTTCAGCTCTTGCTCGCAGACCGCCACACTGACTGAATCGTAGTTGGGCTTGCCGTTACCGCCGCGCAACACCACGTGGCCATAAGGATTACCTTTGGTCTCAACGATAGATACGCCGCCTTTTTGGTTAATACCTAAGAAGCGGTGTGCGCTTGAAACTGATTGCAATGCGTTAATGGCGACGGTTAAACCACCATCAGTACCATTTTTAAAACCTACCGCTGAGGATAAACCTGAAGCCATTTCACGGTGAGTCTGTGATTCAGTGGTGCGCGCGCCAATGGCTGACCAGCTGATTAAATCTTGTAAATACTGCGGTGAAATCGGATCAAGCGCTTCAGTGGCTGTGGGTAAGCCTTTCTCAGCTAAATCCAGCAATAATTTGCGGCCGATGTGCAGGCCATCTTCAATTTTGAAAGAGTCATCCAGGTAAGGGTCGTTGATCAAGCCTTTCCAGCCCACAGTGGTACGTGGTTTTTCAAAGTACACACGCATAATTAAAAACAGCGTATCGCTGACTTCATCGGCCAGCGCTTTGAGGCGATCAGCATATTCGTGAGCGGCTTTAAGGTCATGAATTGAGCATGGACCAATCACGATAAATAAACGGTGATCCTTGCCATCCAAAATATCACGCACGACTTGGCGGCCGTTGGATACGGTGCGCAGTGCTTGCTCGCTCAGTGGGATTTTTTTCTTCAGTTGCTCCGGAGTGATCAGTGTCACATTGGAAGCAATATTTAAATCATTGATTGGTAAATCAGCCATCGTCGTCTTCATCTCACTCATGCAACATAAAATAAGTGGCTGAAGTAGGTTATCCAGCCCGCCCTAATATTAAAAAAGACCCTAACAATACCGCTTTAAGCGCAGTAGCGAAAGGTAAACATACGCCAGAGTATACGCTACAGACACTGTAAATAGGCGATTTAGGGCGGATAAAGCGGTGGCAGTTGATCATCTGTGTTCGCAGTTGGCGTTTCCGTAAAGGACAATTGGCGGATGGCTGACCAGAGTTCTTCGCCTTGCCACTCGCTATCGTTTTCGCTATAAAGCGCGCTGTTCAAATGATCCAGCGCATGGCTTAAAGTGCTATCGCGCGCGGCCATATCCACCAATGACTCAGGGTATTGGCGCGCCCAAGCGTCTAAAGCTTGGCGGGTACTCTGGGGGTTATTGGATAAGCAGGCGCGCTTAAGGTCATCGCTTAAACTGCGCGGACTGGGGCCTGAGTTCTGGGCTAACACCACGGCAGGCTGGTGCCGCGCACGCCACCACAAGCTAAAACCCAGCAGGCTTAATACGGCTAAACAAGCGCTCAGTACTTGCCAGAACCACAGTTGTGTTGGCTGTAACAGCAATGCATCAGCTTCTTGGTTTAACTCAGTTAAATGCAGGGGTTGCGCCAGTGCCGGTGCAGCATGAATGAGCACGCGTTGCTCATTGAGTTGTGCATATTCCAACTGGTCAGTTTGAGTATTCCACCACGGCAGCTGGATCGCATCCAGTTGCACTAGACCCGCTTCTTGAAAGATAAAGGCTTGGCGTTCGCTACGGCTGCTGTCCAGTCCTTGCTCAGTGTATTGATGACTGAAAGAGGGCTTGTCTCGATACACTTTATAAGCATTAGAGTTGTTGATATCCACCGTCGGTAGCTGTGAGCTGGGTAAGCCTTGGGCGTGCACACTCAATAAACGGGTTGCTGCACTGCCGACGTTTAAGTGGCTATCCAAACTGGGTGTCCAGCTGTGCTCAAGGCGTAGCGCGCGCGCGGGTAACCATGCAGCATCAGTGGGATAAGTGCTGGGGATATCTTTCACCTGCAGCGGGATCTGGGCTGATTTCACCTCAATACGCTGACCCGGTTCAGCACGAAAAGGCGTCAATGATTGTGGGTTGTGCCCAGCCAAAGTGGCAGAGAACACTTGTGCGGGAATCTGCAGTTGGCCACTCTGCTGGGGAAAAATCGCATATTTGATTTCAATCACGCCGTGGCGCACACCATTAATGTGCTGTTCAAAGGTGCGAGGCTGACCCAGTTGCTCAACCCGAGCGTTGTCCAATAATAAAGGCGTTAAATTACTGTCGGCAAATAACGGGATCGCGTGGTAAATGCGCAGGGTGAGCAGTAACTGCGCTTGCACATAGACTGCGTCGTGATCCAGTTGGGTATCGATATACACCGGTTCTACGGGGGCGTTGGCTTGTTCGTGTTGCTCGTTGATATGTAAATTGAGTGGCGTGCTTTGTAATTGACCTAAGGTTAGAGCAGGAATAATTACAAAGCCGCTCTGCTTGGGTAGCAAGGTTAAAATCCATTGAGTCACAGGTTTTGCTGTACCTGCTGCGGTGCTCAAACGGTTCACTTGTTTGCTGGATAAGAGTTCAAAAAAAGGTTTAAGCGGACTTAAGTCTGGGGTTAAAAACTGTGAGGTATCATCGGTTTCTAGAACCAGCTCAACGCTTTCTCCTGCATTGAGTTGCACACGATCAACGCTGGCGGTAAAGCTGGCGGCGGCGACAGTTGATATCTGTACACACAGCATCAACAGCACAACACAGGCGGCTTTGAATTGAGTCAAGGTCGTGTCTCCTGCAACTGTTGTTCATATAAAAATTTACGTTTTAACAGCGCGCTGGGGTTATCTGGGATTTGCTCAAGCCAACTTTCTAAGTGGATCGGCGCAGGCTGTTGGTTAGCAGGTGCAAGCGCTGGCGTTGCTGTTGCAGCCGTCTCATCCGTGGTTTGACTCGTGGAGAACTCCTGTTCTTTGCGGCTGGGAGCAAGTTGCGCTGGTGTCGTGGTGCTGGCGCTGGAATCGCTTGCGGAGGCGTCTGTGTGATTGGTGGCAATGCCTGCTGCAGTCTCAGTGGCGGCGGGACTCGCCTCTGTCGATTCAGGGTCATTTTGCTTATCTGTTGGTGTATGCAGCTCGCGGGCTGCGGCTAACGCTTCTTCAATCAGAGACATATTATAGCGTGCCGCCAGCAGTTCAGGGTCGAGGGTTAGCGCTTGTTGATAGGCTTTGAGCGCTTCTACGAATTGACCGCTTAACGCCAGCGCATTGCCACGATTGTAGTGGGCGGGAGCGCTATCGAGTTGGGCAAAAAGCTGTGCCGCCGCTGGATAATCCTCCGCTAAAAACAACGCTGTGGCGCGCCATTGTAGATCGCTAAAGTGCTCGGCGGCACGCGCGGGCTGTTGCTCCAGCAAGCGTGCGCCTTGCTGATCAGCACGCAGCCAAAGGTCATCCCATTCCACAGCAAAGGATGATAGCGGCGCAAGACAAACCAACAGCACCAGCACAGTACCGTGCCGTGCTAAACCAGCGACGAGCAACACAATAGGTAGGATGAACCAATAACCTTGATCCTGTTTGCCGCTGTTGGCCTGTTGGGACTGCGGGGTATGAGGTAACTGGGCTTGGGTGAAGAAGTCCAATGTGGCGAGATCACTGATATCGCTGAGTGCGGCGTAATGGCTATGGGTTTGCTGCGCCAGTAACTGCAGTGATGTTTGCTGCAGTTTGCTAATAATGACCGCACCGGTTGTATCGGTTAGAAAACTGTCGTGTTGCGCTGGCACCAGCGGTGCGCCGGCCAGCGTACCCACGCCAATGATTTGCAGTTGTACCTGTTGTTTTTTCAGTGCAGCGCTGATGGCGTTTTGCTCGCTGACGTTGACCCCGGTGCTCAATAGCAGAATCTGCCCGCGGCCTTGCGCGCCTTGCTTGAGGAGATTGAGCGCACGCTGGATGGCCAAGTCAGCGCGTTGTCCTGCAACGGGCATCAGTTCAGGTGCCAGAGCTTGCAGTAAATTCGCACTGGTGTGTAAATCATTGCTGAGGGGCACTAGGGTGTGTGCGCTGCCGGCATACACAACAATAGCGCTCAAGGCATCGTCGCGTTGTTGTAACAACTTCAGGACCTGTTCTCGAACTTGGGTTAAGCGCTGGGGTGGTAAATCATTGGCCAGCATATTGGGCGTCAGTTCTATGACCAATACCAGCGGTGCTAAAGCCGGTGCAGCCGCGGGTTGTGTCGCCGTGGTGTGCCAACTGGGACCTGACAGCGCCAGCACAGCACACAACCATGCGCAGGCAATCACGATATAGATACGCCGCGATTGCTGTGTTGTCGCCGTACTTAATAAAAAAGCCTGAAAGCTGCTCGGTAAAACAGTACGCCAGTTATGCTGGCGCTGATGACTGCGGTACAGTTGCCAAATCAGTAGTGCCAGGATTGGCAAGCACAGCCACCAATAGCTGCGTGTCCACTCCGGCCAGTAGCTCCAGATATCAGCCATCAGTCAGGCTCCGCAATGCGTTGTGTGCTGGATCTATTGCGATACAGACGCTGCAGCACCAAGAGGATACTCAGCAGCAATGCGGCGGCTAAGGGCCAGTGATACAACTCATGCGCAGTGCGTTTAGCCGCGCGGTAGTCGGCGCTGGGTTCGAGTTGATTCAGAGTGTTATACATACGGCTGATCGCTTGGCTATCGGTTAAGTGAAAATACTCACCGCCGGTGCGCTGTGCAATGTCTTTTAGCAGTGGCTCATCTAACTCAAGGCTCGCGGTATCAATCAGCGCTTGCACCTGAGCCGGCTGCTGGGCACCGACGCCAATGGTATAAATCTTAATCTGCTCACGCGCCGCTAATTGCGCTGCAGCTAAGGGTGACATGACGCCATCGGTATTGGCACCATCGGTGATCAGCAATACCACACGATGTTGTGCCGGGCGCTGGCGCAGACGTTTGATCGCTAAGCCAATGGCGTCACCAATTGAAGTGGTGTCTCCGGCGATACCCGGTTGAGCTTCTTGTACCCAAGTCTTAATACTGTGCAGGTCATACGTCAGCGGTGCCTGCAGATAGGCTTGAGTGCCAAATAAAATCAGTCCCAAGCGATCACCGCGGCGCTGTTCAATCAACTGCTCAAGCCAATGTTTAACAAATTCCATGCGCGACAGACTGCGGTTATCTAAATGCATATCGCTGTAGAGCATGGAGTTGGATACATCTAAAGCAATTAGGACATCACGCCCGCTGCTGGGTTGCTGTTGTGCAGCGTCAATGCTTTGCGGCCGCGCACTGGCTAAAACCAATAAACACCAGAGTAGCGCATAGAGGATGACTTGCGGCTGCCAGAGTTTGAGTTGTGGATGCTGGGCGCGCTGCACAGCGACAAGCTCATCGTAAAAGGGCACGCGCAGTTCGGTACTGTGCTGGCGTGCCGGCGGCAACAGCCTGCGCAGTAGCATAGGCAGCGGCAGTAATAGTAAAAGCCAAGGCCAGGCCAACTCAAACATGCTTGTTAATCCAAATTTCAATGGACTGCTGTAATTGGGTGATGGACTTATCATCTAAACGGCAATCAGGCTGATAAGCACCTTGCACTAAAATCATCCAGCGCGACAGCCCTGCTGCGGGGCAGCGACTGTCTAGAAAAGTTAACCATTGACGACCGCTCAGCGTGTGGCTGGCGCTATCAGGATAGCGGCTGGCACAGAGGCGTTTCAGCAGTTTGTTGATGTGTTGCAACCAAGGTCCAGCCTGCTCACCGCCGTAGGGTTTGTGTAAAGCATGCAGCTGTTCTAAAGCGCTGGTGCGCAGCGGGTCAGTGGTCGGTGTTGCTTGAGTCTGCTGACGCCTCGTGCGCAGCAGCACATAAGCTGCAATACAGAGCAGCAGTAGCAGGCACAGTACCCACCAACCGGGGGCGGGCGGCCAGTTGCTGACCGGTGGCGGTAAAATAATAGGTTGCAGTTGCTCAGCCGTAATCATCGCGCACTACCTGTAGCGGATGCGTGCTGAGCACTGAGGGCTTGCAGTTGCTCAAGCGCAGGTCGAGCGGTGCTAAAGGGGATCAGCGTCGCGCCCAACTGTTGCGCTAATGTTTGCCAGGCTGTTTGATAACTTTGACCTAAAGAGCGCCAGGCTTGGCGTGTCTGTGTGTCGGTATTGATGCTCAGATGATTATCGCCGAGGACAAAATGCGCTTGCCCAAGGCTGGGTAATTCATGTTCTAAAGGATCAGACAGCGGCAGTAAAATCAGCTCAGTATGCTTGGCTAAACGGCGTAATAGGGTGCTGCTCTGTTCATTTAAATGACGCTCATTGCAGATTAAAATCAATAAGCTACCGGAGCGACTCAGGCGCAGCGCTTGTGTTAACACTTCGATGAGTGGGTTATCTAAGCTATCGCGCATGGGGTGTTGTAAACGCTGATTGGCATCGGCAATCGTCTGTAATAACTGCAACACACTGTGCTGATTGCTGCGTGCTGGAATATAGCGCACGTGCTGGTGATCAAAGACTAAACCGCTGAGTCGGTCATTGTGCTTTAAGCTGGCCCAGGCAAATAAACTGGCCACCTGCGCAGCCAGTACCGATTTAAAACAGCCAGTACTGGCAAAAAACAAATGCAAACTTTGCTCGACTGCAATACAGGTTGGGCGCTCGCGTTCTTCATGCAGCACCTTGGTATGCACTTCGCCGGTGCGTGCGGTGACGCGCCAATCAATACTGCGCGCATCATCGCCGGACTGGTAAGCACGCACTTGATCAAAATCCATACCGCGACCCCGTAAACGAGAGCGCTGTAGGCCTAATAAAGGGCTGCGTTGTAGCGGGGCATTGAAGAGTTCAATCTGCTGCAAGTCATGCCGCATGGCTAATAAATCATGCAGATCGACATGTGTGCGACCTTGCATGCGCATCAGGCGACCGCAACCACATCAAGTAAGTGCTGCAGAACCTGGTCTTGATCAATACCGGCCGCTTGTGCTTCAAAGGATAAAACAATGCGGTGGCGTAAGGTGTCAAAGAGCACGGCTTGAATATCTTCCGGACTGACAAAATCACGGCCAGCCAGCCACGCATGGGCACGTGCACAGCGGTCAATAGCAATAGAGCCGCGTGGGCTGGCGCCAAAACGAATCCACTTGGCCAAGTCTGGATCGAACTTGGCGGGGGTGCGGGTGGCGATCACCAGTTGCACTAAATACTCTTCCATGGCGTCCGCCATATAGAGGTTAAGAATCTCTTCACGCGCAGCAAAGATGGTGTCTTGGCTAAGGCGCTGCACAGGCTGCTGCTCGCCTTGTAAAGCGATGGCGCGCGCTTGTTGCAGGATTTTACGCTCGACTTGCGCATCAGGAAAACCGATTTTGACGTGCATTAAAAAGCGATCGAGTTGGGCTTCGGGTAGTGGGTAAGTGCCTTCTTGTTCAATCGAGTTTTGTGTGGCCATGACTAAAAATAAATCAGGCAGCGTATAAGTATTATTGCCGATACTGACTTGGTGCTCGGCCATGGCTTCGAGCAGCGCCGATTGCACTTTAGCGGGAGCGCGATTGATTTCATCGGCCAAAATTAGATTATGAAAAATAGGGCCTTGTTGAAATTCAAAGACTGCACTTTCTGGGCGGTAGATATCAGTACCAGTGATATCTGAGGGCAGTAAATCAGGCGTAAACTGGATGCGTTGAAAACCCACCTCAAGGCCATCAGCAAGGTACTTGATGGCTTTGGTTTTCGCTAAGCCGGGTGCACCTTCGACCAAGAGGTGACCGTCGGCGAGCAGCGCGATTAACAGGCGATCAATCAGCCGGTCTTGGCCTAAAATCTGGCTGGTTAAATAATTGCGTAACGCCAGTAAGGCTTCATGAGGTGACATAGGCTGCCTTTTTCGTAGCAAAACTAATGTGGCAGTGTAATGCATCTCGCCCGTGCTTGGGTATGCCTAGGCTGCCATGATATGCCGCAATTAAAATGGCGCTGGGCAGCTAAAATTGAGTGCTTGTTGGGTATGTGGGTGGGTGAAGCTTAAGGCGCTGGCATGCAGGCATAAGCGTGGTGCGGCTTGCAGCGCTGGCTCATGGGCGTATAAACCATCACCGAGTAAAGGATGGCCTACAGAGAGCATGTGCACACGCAATTGGTGTGAGCGTCCAGTGTAGGGGGTTAACTCTATGCGGCAATGCTCAGGGTGGCGCTCCAGCACTTTCCAAAAGGTCAATGCATGTTTGCCCTGTTCGTGATCCACCACGTGGCGCGGTTTAGTGGGTGGGTCGTAGCGCAGCGGTAAATCCACTTGGCCTTCATCGGCGCTGAGATCACCCCAGCACAGCGCGGTGTAGCGCTTGTCGACTTCACGATCATGGAACTGGCGCGAGAGCTCGCGGTGTGAGGCTGCATCACGCGCTAAAATAATCAGCCCTGAGGTTTCCCAATCTAAGCGGTGCACGATCAGGGCATCGGGGTAGCCGTTCTCTTGCAGGCGCGTGACTAAGCAATCTTTGTTATCTTCAGCCCGGCCGGGTACTGAGAGTAATAAAGTGGGTTTGTTGACCACTAAAATATAAGAGTCGGCATAGATGATTTCAATGCTGGACAGCGGCATAACGTACCCCATAAAAACATTTGGCGACCCTGTGGCCGCCAAATGATGCTTGCTTAGAACGCTGTCGATTAACGATCGGGTAGCGTGATGTTTAATTCAAGAATAGAACAGCTGCCTTGGTTTTCTAACGCAACCTGTACTTGTTCATGCTCAATGTTGACGTATTTACGAATTACTTCGACCAGCTCTTTTTGTAGCGCTGGTAAGTAATCCGGTTCATCGCGCTGTCCACGCTCGTGGGCAACAATAATTTGTAAGCGCTCCTTGGCAATGGATGCCGTTGGTGCTTTTTTACGAACGCGTAGAAAGTTTAAAATGCTCACTCTTTACCTCCGAACATGCGCTGGAGGAAACCCTTTTTCTGTACCTCAAGAAAACGGTGCGGCACTTCTTTACCGAGCAAACGATCAACCGCATCGCTGTAGGCCTGACCGGCATCGCTTTCTTCGTCCAGAATAACGGGTACACCTTGGTTGGAAGCCTTGAGTACCGCTTGCGACTCAGGAATGACACCAATCATCTGAATTGAAAGGATTTCTTCGACGTCTTCGACACTGAGCATTTCACCACGGGCTACACGCTCAGGATTATAACGCGTGAGCAATAAATGCTCAGTAATGGGCTCGCGACCGTCTTCAGCACGCTTGGATTTACTTGATAACAGACCGAGCATGCGATCAGAGTCACGCACCGATGATACTTCAGGGTTGGTCACCACAATCGCTGCATCCGCTAAATACATGGCGTGGTGCGCGCCTTTCTCAATACCTGCTGGTGAGTCACAGATCACGAACTCAAACTGCTCAGCGAGTTCTTTAATAACTTTTTCTACGCCTTCAATGGTTAAGGCGTCTTTATCGCGGGTTTGACTGGCCGCTAAAATATAGAGGTTGTCTAAACGCTTATCTTTAATCAAAGCTTGATTCAGTGTTGCATCACCGTTGATGACGTTAACAAAATCGTAGACAACACGGCGTTCACAACCCATGATTAAATCAAGGTTACGTAAGCCCACGTCAAAGTCGACAATCACAGTTTTATGTCCACGCAGAGCGAGACCAGTGCCAATCGCAGCGCTGGTGGTGGTTTTGCCAACGCCGCCTTTACCTGATGTTACAACGAGAATCTTAGACAAGCGGATCACCTTAATGAATTGAAGTAAAGGGTGGTTGAGGTGCTGATTATAAAGTGTTCACTGGCACAAAGGTATACATCAGAGTGCACAGATGTATAACTGTTCCTCATTTAGAGAAGTTTGTGTGGCTTTTCCCCATAAAGGATCGCGACGTAAGTCTTCTGCTACTTTATATTGCCCGGCAATGGATAACATTTCTGCACCCAGTTGCTGACAAAAAATACGCGCTTCGAGGTTGCCGTTAATTCCAGCTAGAGCGCGGCCGCGTAAAGGCCCGTAAACATGGATATTGCCATCCGCGAGTAATTCAGCCCCCGCACTCACTGCCGCCATCACGATGAGGTCAGTGTTTTTTGCATAAATTTGTTGGCCGCTGCGCACCGGGTGCGTAATGATTCGGGCTGGAATCACGCTGGGTTGCATGGCCGCTTCAGCTGCTGGCGCATGTGCTAAGGGGCGTTCGCGGGCATCACTGGGTGGCAAAACAGCTAAATTAAGCGCTGTTGCAGCGGCAATATGTTCAGGGTTCTCAGCACGTACAGCTAAGGTGCGCAGACCATGGCTACGACACACACTTATCAAGCGTTCTAGATTAATGTCGTGCGCGCCTGAGTGACATTTATCTATAGCTAAAATAATGGGTGCGTCTTGAAAGAACTGCGGTGCCTGTTCAACTTTTTCCGCTAATTGTGTATCAAGGCTGTCAAGATCGTTGGTCGATAGCTCTAAAATGGTTAAGGCCAGCATGCTGCCTTTAAGTTGAAAGACCGGTGCTTTCTCAAGAATATCTACTTGATTCATCGATAGCTCTATGAAATATAAAAATTAAAAAGAAGTTATATCGTTAAGCATGGCAGGCTGCAAAGCAATAAGCCATGTAGAATACGTGTTTTTATGCTGTTTGGTGCCCTAAGTATGACGGATTCTAAGTTCGATACGGCGTTTTTTCATCCTCGTTACTGGTTGTTGTGGTTTGGTTTAGCCTTATTGTGGCTGTTAACACGCTTACCTTATCGCGTTTTGTTAACTTTAGGGCGTGCGTTGGGCGCCTTGATGTTTATCGCAGCGGCGAGTCGACGCCATATCGTTACACGCAATATTGAGTTGTGTTTCCCACAGTTAAGCGCTGAGCAACGCCAGCATCTGGTACGAGAAAACTTTGCCGCCATGGGTATCGCTTTTTTTGAAATGGCGATGAGTTGGTGGTGGCCGAAAAAACGTTTACGCCGTTTAGTACAAGTGCAAGGTTTGGAGCATTTACAAGCGGCACAAGCGCAAGAGCAAGGAGTGATCTTAATGGCCATCCACTTCACCACGCTGGAAATCGGTGCGGCCTTACTCGGGCAGCAGCACACCATTGACGGCATGTACCGTGCGCACAAAAACCCAGTATTTGATTATGTGCAGCGCCGCGGACGTGAGCGTCATAATGCCGATGCCAAAGCCATTGAGCGTGAAGATGTGCGCGGTATGCTTAAAGTGCTGCGTCAAGGCCGAGCGATTTGGTATGCGCCTGACCAAGACTATGGTGCAAAGCAAAGCCTTTTTGTACCACTGTTTGGGGTGCAGGCTGCTACAGTGACGGCAACCAGTAAATTCGCTAAATTAGGGCGTGCGCAGGTGATACCGATGCGACAAACCCGTTTGCCAAAAGGCCAGGGCTATTTGATTCAGATTGAGCCTGCGTTAGAGAATTTTCCTGGCGAATCTGATGAGCACGATTGCTTGCGGATTAATCAGTGGGTTGAAAGCGCTATTTTAGAACATCCCGAGCAGTATTTATGGGCGCACCGACGCTTTAAAACACGACCTGAAGGTGAGGCAAAGCTGTATTGAGTAAACCGGAGTCCGCTGCGCATAACACTGTGCAAGATGCTAGGCACGCCGCCCCCCGAGGTGTCACTACAGGGCTGATTTTATCAGGCGGTGGTGCGCGCGCGGCGTATCAGGTGGGTGTGCTTGCAGCGATTGCGGACTTATTGCCAGAGTCAGCGGATAATCCTTTTCCAGTTATTGTAGGCACTTCAGCGGGGGCCATTAATGCGGTCAGTCTGGCCTGCGGTGCTTTAGATTTTAAGCAATCGGTACGTAAACTGACGGATGTGTGGCAGCGTTTTAGTACCGACTTGGTCTACCGTACGGACTGGCTGGGCGTTACGCGGCAAGCTGGGCGTTTTGTTTTCCAGCATCTATTGGGTTTTGGGCGTGGTACACAACCTGTGGCGCTGCTAGATAACGCACCTTTACGCGAACTGCTGCTGAAAGAGTTGGATTTTTCGGGTATCAGCTTGGCGATGGCGCGGCGCAAATTACGTGCAGTGGCAATTACTGCATTTGCTTATCAATCGGGGCAGGCGGTGACCTTTTATCAAGGACGCGGCACTATTGATCCTTGGGTTCGTCACCGGCGTTATGGTTTACCGACTCGATTACGCATTGAGCACTTGATGGCCAGTTCGGCCATTCCGCTGCTGTTTGCTCCTGAACGTTTAAATCAAGAGTTTTTTGGTGATGGGGCTGTGCGCCAAGCCGCGCCCATCAGTCCAGCGTTGCACTTGGGGGCTGATCGCGTACTGGTGATTGGTGTACGCAGCCAAACTCAAGAAGAGCAAATCATTCCGATCACCGCACGCCCACCCACGCTGGCGCAAATTGCGGGACATCTATTAAATAGTACTTTTATTGATAGCTTAGAGTCCGACTTAGAGTTGCTGGGTCGTTTAAATATGTTGGGTGATCTGTTGCCCGGTACTGAGCGTAAGAAAAACTTAGGGCTGTCACCAGTGGATGTCTTGGTGATCTCACCAAGCAAAAAAATTGACGAAATTGCGGCGCGTCATCGTCATCAGTTGCCGGCATCTTTGCGTTTGTTTTTACGCGGCTCGGGTGCGACGCGCGCTAATGGTGGTGGGGTGTTGAGTTATCTGTTGTTTGAGCGCGGTTATTGCAATGAGTTGATTGAACTGGGCTATCAAGATGCGATGAGCAAAAAAGACGAGCTCATCACGTTTTTAAACTTAAGCCCAGTTCAGTCAAATACCGGTGAGTAATCAGCTGCCGTCAGCATTCTTACTGGAGTTGCGGCTGGCCACTTGTTGCGTGCGGCAATTCAAGTAAATCGAACTTTGTAACCACTGCTGATCGGGGTACCAGGAAAACATAAACTGGCCGCCTTTAAGTTTATCAATCACGGTGCGGGCAATTTCCGGACGTACTGCAGGGCAGCCTTGACTGCGACCAATGCGGCCTTGGCGTGCAATCCAGTCTGGATTCACATAATCAGCAGGGTGAATCACAATCGCACGCTCACGCGCACGGTCATTGAAACCGGGCTCTAAGCCATCCATGCGCAGTGAGTAACCATGCTTGCCCACATAGCTTTCGGCGGTGCGAAACAGACCAATACTGGATTGGTGACTGCCATTGGTATTAGAAAAGCTGGTAGCAAAGTTATCACCCGATTTATTACCGTGCGCGACAAAGTCATGCAGCACCAGTTTTTTACTGCGTAGATCAAAAATCCATAAACGCTTTTCACTGGAAGGTAAGGAAAAATCAATCACAGCTAAACGCTGGGCAGGGTCTGCACCGTTATTAAGAGCACATTGCATGGCGCTGAGAGCCGTGGACAGTACTTTATTATTCAGTGATGGAGCAGCTTTGATTAACGCTGAATTCAGTTGTTGAGGTAAGGCCGCGGCGAAGGAGGGTAAACTGGTGAGACTGGCAATACTGATAAAAAATGATTGCATAAAAAACTTACGAAGCATGAAGCGATCCTCGTTCAGGCACTATACTGTGCGCAGTAAAGGTTATTTCCAGATTAAACGCAGGCCGTACTGTCTGTGTTGTTTTTATAATTGTGATACAACGTACGTTGCCAGCGTCTAAATGCGTGTGCATTTTAGTTGGCACATCCTAACAGTTCATTGATTGGATCCAAACCCTTGCTTAAAAAACAGATCTGGCTCGCTTTAGCTATTATTGGTGTGAGCTACAGCACTTTCAGTGCCGCACAACCGAGTGATAGCCCGCAAACACTAGAGCAAACGCTCAATACTGTAACGCAAACCTGTGCCGTAACACGGGCAGACCGTTTGTCGGAACAGTCTATTGCGCAACTGCAAGCATTCTATCAGGCGGTGAACCATATGCCGCTGTGGCAGGATGCCGCCCAGCGTGAACAGTTGGCTCAACTCTTAACCGAGATGCGTTATGACGGCTTGGAGCCGAAAAAATACCAGCTGCAACGTTTGGCTGCTTTAGGTCAACCGGCTGAATACGAACAGCATCTGTGCGATGAGCTGTATGTCAGTCATGGTTACTTGCAAGCTTTGCAGCATTTGCACAATGGCGTGCTGAACCCCGACACAGTAGAACCCTATTGGTATGAGGCTGCGCTGGCGCAACCGCAAGCGGCTTCCGTCGTTGAGCTGGCCTTGGCGCATGTGCAAAACCTGCCGCAAGCCTTTGCTGCGGCGCGCCCTCAGCACCGTATGTATCAGACGTTGCGCGATACCTTAAAGCGCAGTGAAGTAATGACGCAAGCGGATTGGGGGCAGGTGCCGCTGGAAGGTAAGTCCTTACGTGAGGGCGTGCTTGATTCGCGCGTACCAGCTTTGCATGAGCGCTTATTGCTGGGTGGTTATCTCAGTACTGACAGTGATGCATTACTGGTTGAGCCTGATCAAGTCGCTGAGCGTATTGATCCACTGCTGTATAACGTTGACTTGGTTGCGGCAGTAAAAGCGTTTCAACAAGATCATTACCTAGAAGATGACGGCATCGTCGGTCCCGCTACGCTGCGCGAGATGAATATCAGTCCTGAGCAGCGTTTGCAGCAAGTGCGCGTCAATCTTGAGCGGTTGCGTTGGCTGGATAAACAGTTGGAACCGACCATGCTGGTCGTGGATATTGCCGGTGCGCGTTTATTGTATTTTCGCGACGGCAATATCGTGTGGCGTACGCGCACCCAAGTCGGCACAGTGCGTCGGCAAACGCCTTTGTTGAAGTCACGCATTACCCACTTAACCATCAATCCAACGTGGACAGTGCCGCCGACTATTTTGCGTGAAGATAAAATTCCTGCTATTCAGCGTGATCTAGGCTACTTAGCGCGCACGAATATGCGGGTCTTGGACTTCCAAGGGAATGTGTTGGATCCTGCCAGTATTAATTGGCAGTCACCGCAAGGCATCATGTTGCGTCAAGGCCCGGGGCCGCAAAATGCTTTGGGTTTAGTGGCGATTCGTTTTGCTAATCCGTTCTCGGTGTATTTGCATGACACCCCCAGTCAGCACTTATTTGGTCGTTCAACGCGTACAGTCAGTTCGGGGTGTGTGCGGGTTGAAGATGCACAAAAGCTGGTGGATCAGTTGTTGTTTGATGCCAGTGATGCGGAGCGTGCGCGTATTGTACGGATTCAAGCCAGTGGCAAAACACAGAATGTTAACTTACCTAAGCCGGTACCAGTGTTGTTAGCCTATTGGACAGTGGAAGTGGACATGGATAACCGTTTACGTTTTCGCAATGACAGTTATGGCAATGACGCTAAAATTGCCACAGCACTGCAGGCCGCTTTGCGTTAAACAGATTAACGCTTGAGATAAAAAAGCCGCTTTAGAATAGCGGCTTTTTTATTGTCTGTTACTCAGGCTTTGTATCGCCTTCGGCGTCAAAGTTGTATGAGTTTTCTAGCCATAACGCATTGATGATGGCAACACTGCAGGCTAACAGCACACCTAAAATCCAAGTGAAATACCACATATAAAACCTCTTAAATCATTGAGTGAAGCCTGTTGCTTCAATTCAGCCCTGCGCATCAGCACAGGGCTGGTGGGCGCTACAGTTGATGCTTGTAGCGCTGCTACGTTGTTTTAATATCAGCGCCTGTCAATACAGACCATGTGGATTTTCGTCAATGTCAGAGACTTTGACCGTGCCCCACATTTTGATGTAACTCCACAACGTGTAGATCAGAATAATAGGTACAAAAATACCCGCTGCTACAAACATAATGCCTAAGGTTTTATGGCTGGATACCGCATCCCACATGGTGAGGCTTGATGCTGGATCAATGCTGGATGGCATCAGGAATGGGAACAGCGCAAAACCTGCAGTACACAGGGTTCCAGTGATGGCTAAAGATGAGCCTAAAAAAGCTAAGCCTGAACGGTTCATGGTGGCAGCGAGCAGCGCTAATACACCACCGGCAATACCCACAATAGGCGCAATACGCATGATGGGGTACTGACTGTAGTTGGCCATCCAACCTGGATTGTTTTGCTCAACAATTTTACTTAATGGATCAATCGCACCATTAAAGTTGATCACCGAGGTCACGCTGTAACCTTGGATACCAAACCATAACCACAGACCTGCACCGATAAAGGTCAGCAAGTACAGTGAGGCAAACAGCTGTGTTGCAGTGCGCGAGCGCTCCAGTAGTTGCTGGTCGGTACGCATCATTAACCAAGTTGCACCGTGGGTGGTGAGCATCGCAACACTGACCAGTCCAGCTAAAATACCGAACGGATTGAGTAAACCCCAGAAACCACCGGTGTAACTGATGCGCATGGTGTCATCGAGCATAAAGGGCACACCAAGGAAGAGGTTACCAAAGGCCACGCCAAAGACTAGCGAAGGGACAAAGCTACCTAAGCACAGCGTCCAATCCCAGCGCGCGCGCCAGTTTGCATTGTCCAGTTTACTGCGATAATCAAAGCCGACAGGGCGAGTGAAGAGGGCAAAGAGCACCAGTAGCATCGCCCAGTAAAAGCCAGAGAAGGACGCTGCATACACCACCGGCCAAGCTGCAAATAACGCACCTGCAGCCGTGACTAACCACACTTGGTTACCATCCCAGTGCGGTGCAATGGTGTTAATCACTACGCGGCGCTCGCTGTCGGTCTTGCCAACAAAGGGCAGTAAGATCACTGCACCTAAATCAAAACCATCGGTGAGGGCAAAGCCAATCAGTAGTACACCGACCAGCACCCACCAGATCATTTTTAGAGTTTCGTAATCAAACATAGCGTCACTCCTTATAGGTCTTTAGTGGTGTTTTGTTCGAGGTGGTAGCGGCCTGTATGCAAGCAACTGGGCCCCTTACGAGCAAAACGCACCATCAAGAACATTTCAATAATAATCAACACGGTGTAAATGGCGGCGATGGTAATAATCGAGCCCAATACATCCGCTGTTGACAGTGATGAGGCCGAGAGGAAAGTCGGTAACACCTCGCCAATTGACCAAGGCTGACGGCCCATTTCAGCAACATACCAACCGGTTTGTACACCAACCCAAGGCAGTGGCAAGCTAAATAAAGCGAACTTAAGCAGCCAAGGCTTGTGTTCTTGCTTGTGCTTGGTTGATGCCCAAAAAGCCAGAACAAATAACAGCAGCATTAAGAAGCCGGCACCCACCATTAAACGAAACGCCCAGAACAAACTTGGTACGTGAGGAATGGTATCCAGCGCTGCTAGCTTGATCTGTTCTTCAGTGGCATCAGCAACGTTCTCAGTATATTTTTTCAGCAGTAAGCCGTAACCGAGGTCCTGCTTTACTTCGTCAAATAAGGCAATATTTTCTGGAGTACGATCACCAGCACGCAACACTTCTAAACGCTGATTGGCAATAATACCGTTACGAATACGCACTTCGTGTTGCTCAACCAGCTCTTTAATACCTGTTACTTCAGTATCAGTGGAGCGGGTGGCAATAATACCCATCGCGTAGGGGATCTTGATGGCGTAATCAGTGGTTTGCTCTTTCATATTCGGCAAGCCCACTAGGGTAAAGGCAGCAGGTGCTTCTTCGGTGTGCCACTCGGCTTCAATGGCGGCCAACTTGGTTTTTTGTACGTCACCAATTTCGTAGCCGGACTCATCACCTAAGATAATCACCGATAAAATAGAAGCCAAACCAAAGGCTGAAGCGATCGCAAATGAGCGACGGGCAAAACCAAGGTCACGCTTTTTCAGTAAGTACCAACTGGAAATCGCTAGGACAAAGATCGAGCCTGTGACATAACCGGCAGCGACTGTGTGCACAAACTTAACTTGGGCGACAGGGTTGAAAATCAAGGCAGCAAAGTCAGTGACTTCCATGCGCATGGTTTCATAGTTGAACTCTGCACCCACGGGGTTTTGCATCCAACCGTTGGCCACTAAAATCCACAGTGCGGACAGGTTTGAGCCAATGGCAACCAGCCAGGTTACGGCTAAGTGCTGGCGCTTGCTGAGACGGTCCCAACCAAAAAAGAATAAACCAATGAAGGTGGATTCTAAGAAGAAGGCCATTAAACCTTCAATGGCTAATGGAGCACCAAAGACGTCACCCACATAGTGGCTGTAGTACGACCAGTTTGTACCGAACTGGAACTCCATGGTTAAGCCGGTGGCAACGCCAATGGCAAAGTTGATGCCAAAGAGCTTACCCCAAAATAAGACCATATCTTTGTACACTTCTTTACCGGTTAAAACATAAACCGATTCCATAATCGCTAGCAAAAATGCCAAGCCGATGGTCAGTGGTACAAAAATAAAGTGATACATGGCTGTCATTGCAAACTGAAAGCGCGACAGTTCAATAAGTGTTTCCGAGATCATGATGCATACTCCCCCGGGAGTGAGACAGGTGTTGCATGTAGGCGTACGGCGCAAGTCGACGCAAGACATGTAACAAAGTGCATAACGCTTAAAGAATTTGAAAGCTCAAATCATCTTTAAATATATACGGCCTTTGTATTATGTACCGAAATCTTGATTATAGATAAGAAAACAGCGGTGACTTGTTGTCGCACGTGTTGTTTTAGGGGGGGTAGTGCTGTGTTCAGGCAGTACAGATCTGTACTGAAACTAACCCGCCCACTGTGCCAGTGAGCGGGTTAGTCAGGCGGGATTAATGCTCGTTCTGGGTGAAAGCAGTCAAAGTAAAGGTCGGTACACCAATGTCTTGCATCAGTTGTGAGCCTTCCATTTCGGGTAAATCAATAATAGCCGCGACTTCATAAACGCTCGCGCCCATACGACGAATCAGGCGTGCTGCAGCAATAAAAGTGCCGCCACTGGCAATAATGTCATCAATTAATAAAACTTTATCACCGTCGCACAGGCTGTCTGCGTGCACTTCTAAGGATGATTGTTCGTATTCAGTATCATAAGGTTCGCTGAGTACATCGGCGGGTAATTTGCCTTGTTTGCGAAACAATACCAGCGGCTTATTGAGCTCATAAGCGATGGTGGCGCCGAGTAAAAAGCCGCGCGACTCAATGGCGCCGACATGGGTGAAATCGCTTTCTACATAACGTTGCACCAAGCTATCAATCACCATGCGGGTCGCTTTCGGCGATTGAAATAATGGTGTGATATCACGAAAAATCAGCCCTTTTTTTGGAAAGTCAGGAATGGGGCGGATTAAAGACTTAATAGCAAATTCATCAAAAATCATAGTTCGTGCCTCTATTGGACAGGTCAGTTATCGAGTTTTCCACCTGCGAGTGCGCAGATTTCAATTAAGTTAATCAGGTTGATTTCTTTACCCTCAGCGATTAACAACTCATTTTGCTGGAAACGAGTAAACACGCGCGAAACAGTTTCGACAGCTAGACCTAAGTAGTTACCAATTTCATTGCGTGACATGGCTAAACGAAACTGTTGTGGCGAGTAGCCGCGTGCCCGAAAACGGGCTGATAAATTAACTAAAAAAGTGGCGATGCGTTCGTCTGCAGTTTTTTTGGATAACAGCATCATCATTTGTTGGTCGTCACGTATTTCACGACTCATGATGCGCATCAACTGGCGGCGCAGTTGCGGCATGCTCGCGCTCAGTTCATCGAGTCGCTCAAAGGGGATTTCGCAAATTGAAGTGGTTTCTAAGGCAATGGCTGAGACAGGATACAACTCGGTGTCCATCCCAGATAAACCTACAAATTCGCTGGGTAAATGAAAACCAGTGATTTGTTCTTCACCACAGTCGGTCACGCTAAAGGTTTTCAGACTACCGGAGCGCACAGCATAGACTGACGCAAAGGTGTCGCCTTGGCGAAATAAAAATTCACCTTTCTTTAACGGACGGCTGCGTTTGACAATGCTATCGAGGGTATCTAAATCTTGTAAATTTAAAGAAAGAGGTAAGCACAGTGTGGCTAAGCTGCAGTCTTTGCAATGCGCTTGGTGCGGATTACGCACACTAATTATTTCTGCCATACCATGGAGTCCTGATCAGGGTGATTCAATATTATGGCTTAAGGTTACCTGAGCCGACACAAAGCTGCCACTTTGTTTGTGGCGTTAACCTTAAGGCTCAATAAAAAATCAGCTGCTGCAGGTTTTCAATTATAAAGCTTTGCCAATATAGAGGCTGGCATTGGTAGCACAAAATAAGCCGCGCGCAGGTGCAAGCTGCATCTCTGTATTTTGATAAGCATTAAAGTCGGTGGTGTTTTGATAAAACAGCTCACCGAGTTGACTGACAGCAGCGATGCCTAGGCCAATAATGTCACAACGTTCGCTGGTGCTGTAACCGTCGATACTGTGCTGCAAAGTACCGTCTTCTTGGGCGTAGCTGAGGTCATCATCGGCTACGGCAAAATGGCCCATGCCTAGATATGAGTAATGCGCCTGATTGAGTTGTTGCTGCGCGCTGTACAGCATTGTTTCAATAGTCGTGTTATAGGTTGTGTTGCTAAAAGCAGAGGAGTAGCCCTGCTCAGGTGCAGATCGCTGAGTATTGTGTAAATGAATACGGTCTGGCTCCAGCTTGATGATCTCTGTCAGTGTGCGCTGAAATGCTGCTGTCGTCTGTTGGGGCAGGCCGTAGCTCAGATCGATACCGATGGTGCGAAACTGTAATGTGCGTGCCGCTTCCACCAGATGCTGTATTTGTTCAATCGTATTGCTGCGTTGTATCAATGATGACTGTAGCTGTGGCTGGCTTGAATGTGTGTCTGGCACCACAATATTGACGCGGTTAAAGCCCATGGCACGCAGTAAACCCATGGTGGACCAGTCCGTATGACTCGGGTTGATATCAATAGTGTAGTGACTGAAGTTGTCACTGGTCATATTGAAATTATCATTTAAGCACTGCATCAGCTCTTGCAGTTCTTGGGTTGAGAGTTGTGTGGCTGAGGTGGCCGAAAAACGTAGATGACGAATGGGTTGCTGCTTGTTGCAGTGTTGCGCGGTCGTGCGGATTTCATCTTGCAAGCGATGCAGATACAAGCTGCGGTGTGGGCAACTGTGCGGGTTACTGTCTGCTGGACTGCAAAGATGATTAAAGGACGTCTGGATATGCAGCGCCAAAGGTCGTTGCGCTAAGCGGCTGTTACGCATCGCACTGAAGCGTGTGAATGGGCTGATCGTATCTTGTAGTTGATGCAGTTTAGGGTATGAGCAGTCATCATCAATGCAATGGTGTGCATTAAATGCTGTTGAGTTCCATCCTGAGCGAGCGGTCATCTCAATTGACTCCCTAGATACGATGTATGTTGCTCAGTATAGGGAGGTTTGCCTAAGTGCTCTTGATCTGCATCAAGCGCCTTTCGTACGCCTTAACGGGGTTGTTAGTGTCCCATTAACCAATGCTGATGTGGGCCGGGTAATGTCCAGAAACCATACAGAATAACTAGAGTGCCTGCCGCGTAACGCACGTTCTTCTTACGCAAGAAAACACTGACACGTTCGGCTGCCAGCCCCGATGCTAATAACACCGGCCATGTCCCCAAACCAAAGGTAAACATTAAAAGAGCGCTGGTGGCCGCATCACCTTGGCTTGCTGTCCAGAATAAAGTGCTGTACACCAAACCGCAGGGCAGCCAGCCCCACAGGCCACCTAAGAGTAAGGCGTGGGCGGTGCTTCTAACGGGTAATAAGCGTCCCGCAATGGGTTGAATATATTTCCAGAGATGGCTACCGACTTTTTCAACATAGGTTAAACCGTGCCACCAGCCGGCTAAATACAGGCCGAGACAAATTAACAGGACTGCTGCGACGATGCGCAGCGCTTGTGCGGCTGCGGTTTGCTCAACCGCCCAGCCGAGTAAACCAAATAAGAAACCTGCGATGGCGTAACTGCTGACGCGGCCTAAGTTATAAGCAATTAACATGCGTAAGCGTTTGTGTTGTTGCTCGGGCGGAATACCAAAGGTCAAGGCGCCCATTAAACCGCCGCACATACCAAGGCAATGGCCTGCACCCAGTAGTCCAAGAATAAAAGCTGACGCTAATAGCGGAATCAAATCAAGCATGAGGCTGCTCGTCTACTGTGTTGTCAGGTGCTGCGTCTTCAGGTGTTTTTTTGTGCATATGAGCGGTGTGCATCGGGTCTTCATCATCAAATAGGATACTGTGCGCAGGGCTGTCTAAATCTTCGTATTGGCCACTATCAACCGCCCAGAAAAATATTTTGATAGCGATCGCCACCAAAATCAATGCCGCAGGAATCATCACATATAAAGCAGCCATAACATGCCTCGTTAATAGGGTTAAGTGGCTTCACTAAAGTGGGTTAAACGCATCGCATTTAACACCACCAGCAGTGAACTGACTGACATACCCAGCGCTGCCCAACCTGGCGTCACCCAGCCAATTGCCGCGAAAGGAATAATTAAGCCATTGTAGAGCGTGGCCCAAGCGAGGTTTTCAATAATAACGCGGCGGGTTTTTTTAGCGATCTGTAAGGCGCTGACCAAACTGCTTAAACGGTTCGACAGCAAAATAGCATCGGCCGTGGTTTTAGCTAAGTCGGTCGCACTGCCCATCGCAATACTGATATCAGCCGCCGCCAGCACTGGTACGTCATTGACGCCATCGCCCAGCATTAAGACATGGCGGCCTTGGTTGTGCAGTTCTTTGAGAACCTGTAACTTATCGTCTGGGGTTAGGCTGCCGCGAGCATCATCAATCTGCAGCTGCTCAGCAATATCTTGCACCATGGGTGAGCTATCGCCCGATAACAACAAAACTTTCCAGCCGCGTGCACGGCACGTTTTTAGTAGTGCTGGTGCATCATCGCGCAGCTTGTCGTCCAGAGCAAACCACGCTAGAGGCTGTTGGCTATTACCGAGTAACAACCACTGTCCTTGTGCGCTAGGCATCGCTGGGGTGGGGTAACCGCCTAAGGCGCTGACATAATCGGGGCGGCCAATGCGTAGCGTGTGCTCGTTGACTACGCCTTCGAGGCCTAAACCCGGAGCGCTGTGTACGTTCTGCGCGGTTAAGGTGGTGCGACCAAAAGCGCGGGCAATAGGGTGCTCTGAATGACTTTCGAGTGCGGCAGCCAGTTCTAGGCAGGTGTTTTCAGATAAAGCAGCGGTGGTGATGATCTGTTTGAGGGTTAACTTGCCTTCGGTGAGCGTGCCGGTTTTGTCAAAAATAACCGTATCAACTTTTTGGAAACTTTCTAAAACATGACCTTTGCTAATCAATAAGCCCAGCTTATGCAATGAGCCGGTCGCAGCCGTGAGGGCGGTTGGCGTTGCCAGTGACAGTGCGCAAGGGCAGGTGGCGACCAAGAGTGATAGCACGATCCAAAACGCTCGCGAGGAATCAATTTGCCACCAGACGAGGCCAACAATGGCTGCAATCAGTAGCACGCTAATCAGGAACCATTGCGCAACAGTATCTGCCAGTTCTGCAAGACGCGGTTTCAGCGACTGTGCGCGTTCAAGTAAGCGCACAATGGCTGATAATTGAGTGGCTTCACCCAGAGCCAATACATCGATGGTCAGCGGGCCTTCGATATTGAGCGTGCCCGCGACAACGGAGTCGCCTGGCTTTTTTGACAAGGGTAGGTATTCACCAGTCAGTAAGGATTCATCAATACTCGATACTCCTGTGGCAATACGCCCATCAGCTGGAATTAAACTGCCTGGCGGTACCAGCAATTGATCACCTTGCTGCAGTTCTTTGAGCAAAATACGTTCACTGCTGCCGTCTGCATTAAGACGCAGACAGGAGGCGGGCAGGAGATTAACCAAGTTGGTGGTGGCGGCTGATGTGCGTTCACGTGCACGCCGCTCTAAATAGCGACCTGAGAGTAGAAAAAGTGCAAACATGCCTGCAGCATCAAAATACAGGTCGCCTTGGCCGGTCACCGTTGACCAAATCCCCGCGACATAAGCACCAGCAATCGCCATCGAGACTGATACATCCATGGTGAGGTGGCGTGTGCGTAAATCGCGTAATGCGCCGTAAAAAAACTCGCTACTGCAATAAAACACGATAGGCGTGGTTAAAATTAAGCTCACCCAACGCAGTAAACTGTCCATCGCAGGTGATAAATCAAGATTAAACTCAGGCCAAGTGGCCATCGAGGCCATCATCACCTGCATCCAGAGTAAGCCGGCTACGCCGAGTTTGCGCAGTGCACGTTTATTCTCGGATTGCATTTGTAGGCTGACGGTATCGGGTTGCCACGGGTGCGCAGCATAGCCAATAAGGCGGATGGTTTTGAGTAAATCAGACAGCATGATCTGCTCAGCGTCCCAGCGTATTGATAAACGGTGGTTGCTCAGGTTCAGGGTGGTCTCAACCACGCCTGGAATTTGCCGCAGATGTTTTTCAATCAGCCAGCCACAAGCTGCACAGGTAATACCTTCGATCAGCAGCTGTGTTTCGCTGATGGCGTCAGAGATGCTGACAAAAGGTTCTTGAATATCTTGGCGATCAAGTAGCAGCAACTCGTCGGGCAATACACCGGGTAATGCTTCGGGGTTAGTTGAGGATTCGCTGCGGTGTAGATAATAGCTTTCTAGACCGCCAGCAATAATAGTTTGCGCTACGGCTTGGCAGCCAGGGCAGCAGAATACACGTGGTTCCTTGAGTACCACTGCGCTAAAAGCATGACCTGTGGTGACAGGTAAAGCGCAGTGGTAGCAGGGTAAGGGCGCAGCCATAATAATCAGCTATCTAGAAGAATAAGAATTCAACATACACTGCGGCGACACAAGCGTATTTAAGCGCTTATTCGCCCAGTACAGTTGCTTGACCGGGAATTAAAGTGTGCTCTTCAAATAAACGCCAGTCGGCCTCATTCTCAGTGCCAAGTATTTCAATAAAACGACGGCCTTGAATATCTTCTGGCAGTAAACCGCGGTACACATCGCTGGCAACAGGTTGCAAGACAATACGGCGGTCACGTTCTTCTTGAGTCGGCGAAATAAGGTTGAGGACTAACTGTTGTGGTCGGCTTTGTCCGGATATAGCGAACTCAACCTGACCTAAATCATTGTCGAGGCTCAAGGTGCCTGCCATACCTAACTCTTCAGCAAGCTTTTCACGTTCGAGCGAAGTATTGATACCTTTACCGGCATCGTAGTAGTTATCGACCACTAAGCTGTCGGCATTACGAATAGAAATCGTCAGTAAAGACAGCCCGAGTACCACAGAGAAACTGAGCATACCAATGATGAACCAAGGCCAAAACTCTTTATACCAGGGTAAAACATTGTTTTCGGGCTGCATATTAGATCCTTTACTTAACGAATAGTGGGGCCGAGGAAGCGGCTGTCAGTTGTTCTTTTAATGCTGTTGTCATCTTCTGAGTGAACTTTAAATTCAATCTTGTTCGCGCTTGAAGGTAGATCCTCAGGGTCAACTGAAATAGACACGGGTGTCGATAGAATCTCGCCTGCGGCGACCTTGATATTGTTCTCACCTTCTAGAGTTAAACCTTCCAGACCACTGGCTTCGATAATGTAAACGTGATCTTTCTGATCTTTATTCATGATCTTAATGGTGTACACGTTTTCAATCCGACCTTCTTGGTTTTCACGGTAAGAGGTACGGTCTTTAAGAACGTTGAACTCAACTAAGTTACGGTTCATAACGGTGTATCCGAACAAGCTACTCATAACCAACAGTGCCGTAGCATAACCGATTAAGCGTGGACGGATTAATTTGGTTTTTTGCCCTGAGAGGTTGTGCTCAGTTGTGTAGCTGACCAAACCTTTTGGATAGCCCACTTTAAGCATCACATCATCGCAGGCGTCAATACAGGCGGCGCAACCGATACAGGCGATTTGTAAACCATCACGGATATCGATACCCGTCGGGCAGACGTGTACGCAGAGTTTACAGTCGATACAGTCGCCAAGACCTTGAGCTTTATAATCGCTACCTTTTTTACGCGGACCACGATTTTCACCGCGCTCAGGGTCATAGGACACAATCAAAGTATCTTTATCAAACATGACACTTTGGAAGCGTGAGTAAGGGCACATGTGAATGCACACTTGCTCACGTAACCAGCCTGCGTTGAGGTAGGTTAGTAAGGTGAAAAAGCCCACCCAAAAATAGGCCCAGCCGTCAGCAGCACCGGTGATCAGATCAAGGGGCAGCTCGCGGATAGGTGAGAAGTAGCCAACAAAAGTAAGTCCAGTAATAAAACCAATGCTAGCCCACATGAGGTGCTTGATGGTTTTGCGGATCAGCTTATTGGCGGACATCGGTGCTTTATCAAGCTTCATGCGTGCGTTGCGGTCACCTTCAGTGACTTTCTCGCACCACATAAATATCCAAGTCCAGACGCTTTGTGGGCAGGTATAACCACACCACACGCGACCGGCAAAAACGGTAATAAAAAACAAACCAAAGGCGCAAATAATCAATAGCCACGACAGTAGCATAAAGTCTTGAGGCCAGAAGGTTGCACCAAATATATAAAATTTACGTTCGGGTAAGTTCCACCAAACAGCTTGGCGTTCACCCCATTGCAGCCAGACCGTACCTAAGAAAACAGCAAATAAGAACAGGCCGGAAATAATTCGAATGTTACGGAAGATGCCCGTAAAAGCGCGGGTATAGATAGGTTCGCGTTTAGCGTAGAGACTCGCTTCGCTTGATTTTGGAGTAATGTTTTTTACAGGTATTTTGTCAGTCATCAGGTCGTACCGGTGCGGTTTTTTAAAATATCCGGCCAGTGAACTGGCCGGAAAAGTTTTTAACTGCTAGTTATGGTACGCCTGCTGGCGTTCCAGCAGAGAGTGACAGCATGTCGCACGTGTCATTTACTGATCTTTTGTATCGTGTGAAAGGCTGTATACATAAGCAGCTAGCAAGTGAACTTTGTCGTTACCGAGGAAGTCAGCTTGTGCTGGCATTTGACCATTACGGCCATGGCGCAGTGTCTGCTGAACTTGGGCAAAGCTTGAACCGTATAACCAAACTTTATCAGTTAGGTTAGGTGCACCCATCAATGGGTTACCCTTGCCTTCAGGTCCGTGACAGACTACACACATCGTATTATACGACTGTTGACCTGCCTCAAGATCAAGTCCTTCTGGGTTTTTCAGTCCAGACAGGCCACGTACATAGCCTGCAACGTTCTTGATGCCTTCGTTGCCTAAAGCAGCTTCCCAGCCTGGCATTGCGGCAATACGACCATTCATGATTGACGTTTTGATGGTCTCAGGCTCGCCGCCCCAGATCCATTCGTTATCAGTTAAGTTAGGAAAGCCGTGTGCGCCTTTTGCGTCTGAACCGTGGCATACAGAACAGTGAGAAGCAAATAAGCGACCCCCCATTTTTAATGCAGCTTCATCTTTAGCAACATCAACAATAGGTAATGCTGCGTACTTAGCGAAGATCGGGCCGTATTTACCATCAGCCTTGGTGATTTCGCGGTCGTACTGCTTGGTGGATGTCCAGCCATCTTCGTAGCCCGGCAAAATACCTTTCCAGTTACCCATACCAGGGTAAAGGACTAAGTAGCCGATAGCGAAGATGATGGTGCCGACGAACAACATAAACCACCAGCGTGGTAGCGGGTTATCGTACTCTTGAATACCGTCATAGACGTGACTCAGAGTTTCATCGGTTGTGTCGCTGCGCTGGCCTTTACGTGTCGCAAAGATCAGCCATGTTAAGGCCAATATTGTACCGCTGGTCAGCAGTACAATGTACCAACTCCAGAAAGAAGTCATTGGTTATTGCTCCTGGATGTGTCGTTGTTAAGCTCGTCAGAACCGGGCTCTTCGTCAGCGAAGGGTAAGTTTGCAGCTTCATCAAAGCTGGATTTGCGTTTGCTGTTATAAGCCCAGAAGACTAAGCCCATAAAGGCTACAAATATAAGTATTGTGCCTGCGCCGCGAAGAGTACCGATATCCATGAGCGTTACCGTTTATTCTTAATAGATGTACCAAGAACCTGCAGGTAGGCCACTACAGCCTCCATTTCAGTCTTGCCCTTCACCGCATCTACCGCACCTTTGATATCTTCATCAGTGTACGGCACGCCTAACCAGCGCATTGCCTCAATCTTAGCTACAGTGTCTTTGCCATCTAATTTGTTTTCTACTAACCAGGGGTAAGCAGGCATCTTAGACTCAGGTACAACGTTACGTGGGTTGTACAAGTGGGCACGGTGCCAATCATCAGAATAACGACCGCCAACACGAGCCAAGTCAGGACCGGTACGCTTAGAGCCCCATAAGAATGGGTGCTCGTAGACGCTTTCACCGGCTACTGAATAGTGGCCATAACGCTCGGTTTCTGCACGGAAAGGACGGATCATCTGTGAGTGGCACTGAACGCAACCCTCACGAATGTAAATATCACGACCTTCTAATTGCAGAGCTGTATAGGGCTTTAGACCTTCTACGGGCTCGTTAACCATGTCTTGGAAAAACAATGGAACGATTTGTACAAGACCGCCGATACTGACTGCAATCACCATAAAGAGCGCGAGTAAACCGACGTTTTTTTCAACGCGTTCATGCTGTTTCATTAGTGCGCTTCTCCTACAGTAAAGCGTGCGTGTGCATTGGCTTTTTCAGTATCTGATGCACGTACTGTGCGCCATGTGTTGTATGCCATGAAGAACATACCTGTTAAGAAGAATGCACCACCAATCATACGTACTAAGTAACCGTAGTGACCTGCTTCTAACGCCTCAACGAATGAGTAAGTCAGAGTGCCGTCTTGGTTAATTGCACGCCACATCAGGCCTTGCATAATACCGTTGACCCACATTGAAGCGATGTACAGTACGGTACCAACAGTGGCTAACCAAAAGTGAGTGTTGATCAAGGCAACGCTGTACATTTGCTCACGGCCAAATAGGCGTGGGATCAAGTGGTACAGTGCACCGATAGAGACCATCGCAACCCAACCTAATGCACCTGCGTGTACGTGACCAACAGTCCAGTCAGTGTAGTGGGATAAGGCGTTAACAGTTTTGATGGCCATCATTGGGCCTTCAAAGGTTGACATGCCGTAGAACGCTAACGATACAACCAAGAAACGTAGGATTGGGTCGTTGCGTAACTTATGCCATGCGCCTGATAAGGTCATCATACCGTTGATCATACCGCCCCATGAAGGTGCCAGTAGAATCAAGGACATTGCCATACCTAGTGATTGTGCCCAGTCAGGTAACGCTGTGTAGTGCAAGTGGTGAGGACCTGCCCAGATGTACAAAGTAATCAATGCCCAGAAGTGCACGATAGACAAGCGATACGAGTAAATTGGACGGCCTGCTTGCTTAGGTACGAAGTAATACATCATGCCTAGGAAGCCTGTGGTTAAGAAGAAACCAACGGCGTTATGTCCGTACCACCACTGCACCATGGCGTCAGTGGCGCCAGAGTAAAGTGAGTAGGACTTGAACCAAGTCACAGGAATCGACATGTGGTTAACAATGTGCAGCATGGCGGTTACTAAAATGAACGCACCATAGAACCAGTTGCCCACATAAATATGTGACGTTTTACGCTTGGCAATTGTTCCAAAGAACACAATGGCATACACCACCCAAACAACACCCAGTAACAGAGCGATTGGCCACTCTAATTCTGCGTATTCTTTAGTTGTTGTGTAACCGAGGGGGAGTGTAATCGCAGCGAGTAGAATAACTACTTGCCAGCCCCAAAAGGTAAATGCAGCTAAAGTGTCTGAAAATAGACGGGTTTGCGAAGTACGCTGTACGACGTAGTAAGACGTCGCAAACAGTGCACTACCACCAAACGCAAAAATTACCGCGTTAGTGTGCAGTGGGCGGAGCCTGCCGAAGCTGGTCCATGGGAGGTTAAAGTTCAGTTCTGGCCATACTAATTGGGCTGCAATTAGTACGCCAAGGCTCATACCTACGATACCCCAGACCACCGTCATGATGGCGAACTGGCGTACAACCTTGTAGTTATAAGCATTCTCTTGGATTGCTGTGCTCATGCTAAGACTTCCACGGGTAATGGATTTTTCGGAATTAAATCACCTGTAAGTATGGTCAAAGCAATTTGCCATTGCAATCAGTACGTCATTGACGTGACTGAGCAATGAGTAAAAGCTGCTGCAAATCAATATTTACTTAGAGTGTCACTCTAAATAATGTACATAAATACCTATGTTTTGCTGGTGCTTTACCATTAGCTTACAAATGAGGCTGCTATCTTAGCGTAGAACGCTGCAGAAATAACACTAATGCTACGTTCTGGGTGAGGGGTGTAGTTTTTTTGTATTTTTTTGCAGAGTCCGTGGCTGATAATTTCTAACTGGAGGCTGTTTGCAGCTGTGTTTGGCGTTGGTAAAGTAGCCGCCTTAAATTACAGCTGTTGTGCGGTTTTGAGGTGTTGAGGAAAGTTAATGAGTGTCTTATCTATGCAGGCGCGCGAACCATTTTGCACCATGATACTTGCACACGGGGCTGGAGCGCCGATGGACAGTGAGTTTATGTCCAGTTTGACCCAGTGCTTGCTTGAGCTAGGTGTCAGTGTGGTGCGTTTTGAGTTTCCTTATATGCAACAGCGGCGTTTGGATGCTGTGCGTAGGCCGCCTAATAAAACAGCGGTGCTGCATCACGAATGGCGGCGGGTTTATCAAGAGGTGCGACAAAAAGTCGCTGGCCCAATTGTGCTGGCTGGCAAGTCAATGGGTGGGCGTATGGCGAGCATGTTGGCCGATGAATTAAAGCCTTGTGCGCTGGTCTGTTTTGGCTATCCTTTTTATCCGGCCAGAAAACCTGAGAAGCCACGCACTGAGCATTTGCTGGATTTGCAAACGCCGACTCTTGTTGTGCAAGGTGAGCGTGATGCGCTCGGTCGTCAAGAAGAGGTGCAGCATTACCTGTTAGCGCCATCGATTCAAATCGAATGGATGGCGCTGGCGGATCATGATTTAAAACCGCTAAAGCGATCAGGCCGTACTCAAGATGAGTATGTGTTGCAGGCGGCGCACTGCGCGGTCGATTTTATTAAGCAGTGCTTATCTAAAGCGCCCTGTTAGATGTACTCACATAAGTAAGCAGTATCGCCTGTGAGTTTGATTACAAAGCTACTGTTGGCAGCCACATTAAAATGTTCACCAGCGCTAACGGTTTGCCATGCACTGCTATCGCTTAGTTTTACCTCGGCGTTGCCGCTGATAATATGCATGATTTCTGCGCTTGCAGTACTAAAGGTGTATTCACCTGCGCTCATAACGCCAACGCTTGCTGGGCCTGTTGCTGAAGTGAAACTGATGGATTTGACGGTGCTGTTAAAATATTCGTTAACGTTCAGCATGGTGGTGCAACCTCGTAAGTGAAAAAGGTGGCTAGCATAGCTGTGTGTGTTAAAAGCGTCACGGCTTAATAGTAGTGGCTGCAGTGCTGGTATAAAGGTACAGAGCTTTTATGCGCGTTGCGCGTGGCTGTATGTCTAGATTGGATAGGGGGTGAGGTATGGCGCAAGTTGCATTTATTGGTCTGGGTGCTATGGGCTATCCGATGGCGGGGCATTTGGCGCGTAATGGTCACGCTGTAACTGTATATAACCGTACTGTTGCAACTGCGCAGTGCTGGGTTGATGAGTATTCAGGTGCTCTTGCGCAGACTCCGGCAGAGGCGGTGCGCTCAGCTGAGTTTGTCATGTGCTGTGTTGGTAATGATGAAGATCTGCGTGCAGTGACTTTGGGGGTTGATGGTGCTTTTGCCGCAATGCCTACGGGTAGCGTGTTTATTGATCATACAACGGCATCGGCACAAGTCGCTCGGCAGTTGGCGAGTGGAGCTGTGCAGGGTGGTTTTTCTTTTCTGGATGCACCTGTTTCTGGTGGGCAGTTGGGTGCGCAACAGGGCGTGCTGACTATTATGGTGGGGGGTGAGCCGAGTGTGTATGAGCGTGCGGCGCCAATCATGCAGTGTTATGCGCGTATGCAGCGCTTAATGGGAGCTGTGGGTAGCGGTCAGCTCACTAAGATGGTGAATCAGATTTGTGTAGGGGGGTTGTTGCAGTCTTTGGCGGAAGCATTGCATTTTGCTCAGCAGTCCGGGTTGGATGCGCAGGCGGCGATGCAGGTGATCAGTCAGGGTGCTGCGCAGTCTTGGCAGCTGGATAATCGTCATCAAACAATGCTGGCGGGAGAGTTTGATTTTGGTTTTGCGGTGGAGTGGATGCGTAAAGACTTTGCCATTGTTTTTGAGGAAGCGCGGCGCAATGGTGCCACGCTGCCTGTGACCGCGCTGGTGGATCAGTTTTATGCTGATATTGAAGCTCAGGGTGGCGCGCGTTGGGATACCTCAAGTTTAATTACACGCTTGAAGACAAAATCATAAAGGTTGAATGAATGAGAATGACTGTGCGGATTAATATGAGGGTGTTGCGCTAATGGAATGTCGGATGGGTTGTGGCGCCTGTTGTATCGCGCCGTCGATTCATACGTCCATGCCAAATATGCCGCAAGGTAAAAAAGCAGGAGAGCGTTGTTTGAATTTAAGTGAGGATAATTTATGTCAATTATTCGGCTTGCCGCAGCGGCCGGATTTTTGCGGTGCGTTCCAGGCAGAACTTAGCGTGTGCGGTGCAACGCAAGCTGATGCTATTCGGCTGATTGGTTGGCTGGAGGGTGCTACGGCGTAAGAGTGGGTTGTCTGAGCTTTATTTTAGGCATTAAAAAAGGCTGCACATTGCTGGGCAGCCTTTTTGTCATCTAAATAAACATTAACGCTTATCCAGTGACTCGTAGTCGCGCTTGTCGTAGCCGGTATACAGCTGACGTGGGCGGCTGATTTTGTACGGGCTTGAAAGCATCTCGGTCCAGTGTGAGATCCAGCCAACAGTACGTGACATAGCAAAAATCACAGTAAACATGCTGGTTGGGATGCCGATTGCTTTCAGGATGATACCTGAGTAGAAGTCAACGTTTGGATAGAGGTTGCGCTCTTTGAAGTACGGATCGTTTAGAGCGTACTCTTCAAGCTTCATGGCTAAATCAAGCTTAGGATCGTTAACGCCAAGTTCTGCTAGAACCTCATCACAGGTCTGCTTCATCACTTGTGCGCGTGGGTCAAAGTTTTTGTAAACACGGTGACCAAAGCCCATCAGTTTGAATGGGTCATCTTTGTCTTTCGCTTTAGCAATGTACTTTTCAATGTTTGATGCGTCACCGATTTCATCAAGCATGGTCAACACAGCTTCGTTTGCGCCGCCGTGTGCAGGACCCCATAGCGCTGCAATACCAGACGCGATACATGCAAATGGGTTTGCGCCGGTTGAGCCGGCTAGGCGTACGGTTGATGTAGAAGCATTTTGTTCGTGGTCAGCATGCAGAATAAAGATGCGATCCATGGCCTTGATCAGGGCCGGGCTGAAACGCTTGCAGCCAGCTGGCGTGTTAAACATCATGTGCAAGAAGTTCTCTGCATAGCAGAGGTCGTTGCGAGGATACATGATGGGTTGGCCGATCGAGTATTTAAATGCCATTGCTGCAATCGTTGGCATTTTAGCAATTAAACGGTGCGCAGAGATTTCACGGTGCTTTGGATTGTTGTTATCCAAAGAGTCGTGGTAGAAAGCCGACAATGCGCCAACGATACCGCACATGATTGCCATTGGGTGCGCGTCACGACGGAAACCATTTAAGAATGATTTTAATTGCTCGTTCACCATAGTGTGTTTGCTGATGGTGTCTACGAATTCTTTCTTTTGATCGGCGGTAGGGAGTTCACCGTGCAGTAACAAGTAGCATGTTTCTAAGTAGTCTGACTTGGCTGCAAGCTGCTCAATTGGGTAGCCGCGGTGTAACAGAATACCTTTATCACCATCGATATAAGTGATTTTGGATTCACATGCCGCAGTCGACATAAAACCTGGGTCATACGTAAAAAGGTCGTTAGCAATTAAGTTGCGAACGTCAACAACATCAGAACCAATTGTACCAGTTAGAATAGGCAGTTCTACGGGGGCTTTGCCCTCGATGATTAACTGCGCTTTTTTGTCAGCCATTGTGGCCTCCTAGTTATGCTTAAAATCATCACAGCCCCCCATGCAGGGCCTGCAATATAATAGTGAGATAAGAGCTAATGTCAATTTGTACTGAGCTTAGCAGTATAACTGTTTAAAGGAATAAATATCTCGGTCTAAAGCTTCATGTATAGATATTTACGCGAAATGTCAAAGCGGGGCAATGCGCATTTAGGCGAATGCATTTGCGTTGTCATTGCTGAGACTTTTGCACTATACTCGGTTGTTGACCGGCAGAGGCTTTTGCCAATATGCTGACGGTCGTCACTCCGATGGTGACGGGTACTTATTAATAAGTGCCTTCCCGACAACTCGCCCTGCAGTTTAGGGCTCTCTAAGTGTGAATACGCCGTGAATAGCCAACGACCTGTAAACCTAGATCTTAGGACTATAAAACTCCCAATCACTGCAATCTCTTCCATATTGCACAGAATTACAGGTGTAATCCTGTTTTTAGGCATCATTGTGCTGCTTTATGGTCTCGATAAGTCACTTGCGTCAGAGCAAGGATTTGCTGAGGTTAAAGAGTGCTTGACCAGCCCACTGGCCAAGTTTGTAGTGTGGGGTCTTCTCTCTGGACTGATGTACCACTTAACAGCTGGTATCCGCCATTTAATTATGGACTTGGGTATCGGTGAAACGCTGGAAGGCGGAAAGCTGGGTGCTAAGTTAGTCTTTATTATTTCAGCAGTACTGATCGTATTGATGGGAGTCTGGATATGGTAACTAACGTAACGAACTTCTCTCGCTCCGGTTTGTTTGACTGGATGGCTCAGCGTGTATCAGCTGTTGTACTGGCAGCTTATGCATTATTTTTGCTGGGTTATGTCATTTTTAATCCCGGTATGGGCTTTGCTGAGTGGCAAAGTCTATTTTCTCAGAGTTGGATGCGCATTTTCAGCATCATGAGCTTAGTCGCTCTTGGAGTGCATGCGTGGGTAGGGTTGTGGACCATTACAACTGACTACTTAACACCAATGGCTCTGGGTAGCTGGGCAACAGGTGTACGATTTTTAGTCCAAGCGCTGTGCGGCCTTACGATGTTCGTATTGTTCGTATGGGGCATACAGATTTTGTGGGGAAATTGATCCATGGCCAGTATTCGTACCATTTCTTATGATGCAATCATCATTGGTGGCGGCGGCGCAGGTATGCGTGCATCGCTCCAGTTAGCACAAGGTGGGCATAAAACAGCCGTAGTCACTAAAGTGTTCCCTACGCGCTCACACACTGTATCTGCACAAGGTGGTATCACCTGTGCAATCGCATCAGATGACCCGAACGATGATTGGCGCTGGCACATGTACGATACCGTTAAAGGTTCCGACTACATCGGTGACCAAGACGCTATCGAATACATGTGTTCTGTAGGTCCTGAAGCTGTATATGAGCTTGAGCATATGGGCTTGCCTTTCTCGCGCACAGAAATCGGCCGTATTTATCAGCGTCCATTCGGTGGTCAGTCGAAAGACTATGGTCGCGGTGGTCAAGCTGCGCGTACTTGTGCTGCTGCTGACCGTACTGGTCATGCTTTATTGCACACACTGTACCAAGCCAACTTAAAAAACGGCACGTCATTCTTGAACGAGTGGTTTGCGGTTGATTTAGTTAAAAACGAAGACGGTGCAGTGGTTGGTATTATCGCTATCTGCATTGAAACGGGTGAAGTTGTTCATATCCGTGCTAAAGCTGTTGTTCTTGCAACAGGTGGTGCAGGCCGTATTTATGCGTCCACAACCAACGCTCTGATCAACACTGGTGACGGTATTGGTATGGCGCTGCGTGCTGGCGTGCCAGTACAAGATATGGAAATGTGGCAGTTCCACCCAACCGGTATTGCCGGTGCAGGTACCTTGGTTACTGAAGGTTGCCGTGGTGAAGGTGGTTACTTAATCAATAAGCACGGTGAGCGTTTCATGGAGCGTTATGCGCCCAACGCGAAAGACCTTGCTGGACGTGACGTTGTAGCACGTTCCATGGTTAAGGAAATCCTTGCTGGTAACGGTTGCGGTCCAGATGGTGACCACGTGCTGCTGAAACTTGATCACCTTGGTGAAGAAGTTCTGCACAGTCGTTTGCCGGGTATTTGTGAGCTGTCAATTACCTTTGCTCACGTTGACCCAGTGGTTGCGCCGATTCCAGTTGTACCAACCTGTCACTACATGATGGGCGGTATTGCTACCAACATTAATGGTCAGGCGATCGCGCAAGACGCTGAAGGCAAAGATCACATCATTGATGGTTTGTTCGCTGTTGGTGAAGTGACATCGGTATCTGTACACGGTGCGAACCGTCTCGGTGGTAACTCACTGCTTGACTTGGTTGTATTCGGTCGCGCAGCAGGTCTCTACCTTGAGAAGAGTCTGCGTGATGGTGTTGACGCTAAAGCTGCAAGCGAGAGCGATATTGAGAAATCTCTTGCACGTCTCAACGCACTCAATGAGCGTACAGAGGGTGAAGAAGTTGCACCTCTGCGTAAAGAGTTGCAGAACTGCATGCAGAACTACTTCGGTGTGTTCCGTACCGGTGAGTTCATGAAGAAAGGTATTGCTGAGCTTGAGAAATTAGGCGAGCGTATCAAAAACGTGAAAATCACTGACAAGAGTAATGCTTTCAATACAGCACGTATTGAAGCACTCGAATTACAAAACTTGTTTGAAGTGGCTGAAGCGACTGCGATTGCTGCCGAGGCTCGTACTGAGTCGCGCGGTGCGCATGCTCGTGAAGACTTTGAAGACCGTGACGATGAAAACTGGCTTTGCCATAGCATGTATTTCCCTGGGGAAAAACGTGTTGGCAAGCGCGCCGTGAATTTCTCGATTTCGTCAGCGCTCAGTCCCGAAGAAATTGAGCACTTCATACCTCAAGAACGTAAATATTAAGGGTTAGTACGATGACGTTGCCTAAAATATTGAAAGTAAGCGTTTACCGCTATAATCCAGAGGTTAACTCTGCACCTTTCATGCAAGACTTCGATGTAACCATCGATGGTAAAGACATGATGGTGTTGGATGTTTTAAATCTGATCAAAGAACAAGATCAGAGTATGTCCTATCGTCGCTCATGCCGTGAAGGCGTGTGCGGTTCGGACGGTATGAACATCGCTGGAAAGAATGGTTTGGCTTGTATTACACCGCTTTCTTCTGTTGTTAAAAACGGTAAGTTAGTTGTGCGTCCATTACCAGGTCTGCCAATTATTCGTGACTTAGCTGTAGATATGAGTATTTTCTACAAGCAATACGAAAAAGTTCAGCCGTACCTGCAAAACGATATGCCAACACCGGGTATTGAGCGCTTACAGTCTCCAGCCGATCGTGAGAAGTTGGATGGTTTGTACGAGTGTATCTTGTGCGCTTGCTGCTCAACCGGTTGCCCATCATTCTGGTGGAACCCTGACAAGTTCTTAGGTCCAGCAGCTTTGTTGCAGGCTTATCGTTTCTTGGCAGATACACGTGATACGCAAACACAAGAACGTTTAGCTCGTCTTGACGATCCGTTTAGCGTATTCCGTTGCCATAACATTATGAACTGCGTTAACGTATGTCCGAAAGGCCTTAACCCAACACGGGCGATTGGTCATATTCGTAGTATGTTGCTGCAGAGTGGTACTTAATTTATAGCAGCGAATGCTATAAGTTTTTGAGCCGCTTATATGAGTTTTCATATAAGCGGCTTTATACGAGAAAAGCTTACAAGGCTTTTCTATAACGAAATTGAAGACCAGCAGGGGCATCCGGGCTGGTACCCGGACTATCTGCGTGAACCGTAGTGGCTTTACCCAAGTCGCTGTATGTGACTTAAAGGCCATTAAGTTTCCATGCCGGTAGAGTCCCCCTTATCAAGGGTGACCTAGCATGCAAGAAAGCGTAATGCAGCGCATGTGGAGCAGCGCACACCTATCCGGTGGAAATGCTGCCTATGTGGAAGAGCTATATGAACTCTACCTGCACGATCCGAACTCCGTATCGGAAGAGTGGCGTACTTATTTTCAAAAACTACCCACAAGCGGCGGTTTAGGAAACGATGTTTCGCACTCAACAGTTCGTGATCAATTTGTTTTATTGGCTAAAAACCAGAGACGAGCTCAGCCAGTATCTGCTGGCAGTGTCAGCACTGAGCATGAGAAAAAACAAGTTGAGGTTCTCCGTTTAATTCAAGCCTACCGTATGCGTGGCCACCAAGCGTCTAAGCTTGACCCACTCAATTTATGGGTTCGCCCCATGCAGGCTGATCTGACCGTACATCATTACGGTTTGACTGATGCGGATCTTGACAGTGTGTTTCGTACCGGTGACTTAAATATCGGTAAAGAAGAAGCCACTCTGCGCGAAATCCAGCAAGCGTTACAAGAGACCTATTGCGGTACGATCGGTGCTGAGTTTACGCATATCGTTGATTCAGAACAGCGTCGCTGGTTCCAGCAGCGTTTAGAAAGTGTGCGCAGTTGCCCAGACTTTTCTCCTGAAGTACGTACGCATATTCTTGAGCGTTTAACCGCTGGTGAAGGTTTAGAAAAGTATTTGGGCACTAAATACCCAGGTACCAAACGCTTTGGTCTTGAAGGTGGTGAGAGTCTTATTCCATTAATGGATGAGATTATTCAACGTTCAGGCTCATATGGCGCTAAAGAAATTGTTGTAGGCATGGCGCACCGTGGACGTCTCAACGTTCTCGTCAATACCTATGGTAAAAACCCACGTGATTTATTTGATGAATTTGATGGTAAGCGTGTTGAAGGCTTGGCATCAGGTGACGTTAAATATCACCAAGGTTTCTCATCTAACGTGATGACACCCGGTGGTGAAGTGCACTTGGCACTGAGCTTTAACCCGTCACACCTAGAGATTGTGTCTCCTGTTGTTGAGGGTTCTGTACGTGCTCGTCAAGACCGTCGCAACGATCCCAATGGTGACAAAGTTGTTCCAGTAACGATTCACGGTGACTCGGCATTTGCGGGTCAAGGTGTGGTTCTGGAAACTTTCCAAATGTCACAAACCCGTGGTTTTAAAACTGGCGGTACCATTCGTGTTGTGATCAACAACCAAGTTGGTTTTACCACCAGCAAACCTGAAGATACGCGTTCAACTGAATATGCGACTGATGTTGCAAAAATGATTCAGGCGCCGATCTTGCACGTTAATGGTGATGATCCAGAAGCTGTATTGTTTGTCACTCAGTTGGCCATTGACTACCGCATGCAGTTTAAGCGTGACGTAGTGATTGACTTAGTGTGCTACCGCCGTCGCGGTCACAACGAAGCAGATGAGCCCAGCGGTACACAGCCGTTGATGTACCAGATCATTAGCAAGCAGCGCACTACACGTGAGTTGTATGCTGATTCATTGGTGCAAAATGGCATCCAATCAGTAGAGCAAGTACAAGCCTTAACTGACGAGTACCGTACTGCGTTGGATAACGGCTTACACGTTGTAAAAAGTTTGGTTAAAGAGCCTAACAAAGAGCTGTTTGTTGATTGGCGTCCATACCTAGGTCATAAGTGGACTCCACATTTTGACACGCGTTTTGATCTGAAAACGTTGCAGAATCTTGCGCAAAAGCTCCAAGAAACACCTGATGGCTTTGTTGTACAGCGTCAAGTGGCAAAAATTCTTGAAGATCGTCAAAAAATGGCAGCCGGTGGCTTACCAATCAACTGGGGCTTTGCAGAAAATGCGGCCTACGCCAGTTTGTTATTTGAAGGCTATCCCATCCGTATTACCGGTCAAGACGTGGGTCGCGGTACTTTCTCGCACCGTCATGCGGTATTACACAATCAGAAAGATGGCGAGACTTACGTTGGTCTGCAAAATCTGTATAAAGATCAGCCGCGTTTTGACATGTTTGACTCATTCCTCTCTGAGGAAGCAGTACTCGCATTTGAATACGGTTACGCCAGCACGATGCCCAACGCATTAGTGATCTGGGAAGCACAGTTTGGTGACTTTGCCAACGGTGCCCAGGTGGTGATTGACCAGTTTATTACCAGTGGTGAAACCAAGTGGGGTCGCTTATGCGGTCTGACGATGTTGCTGCCGCACGGTTATGAAGGTCAAGGACCAGAGCACTCATCCGCTCGTTTAGAGCGTTACTTGCAACTGTGTGCTGAGCACAACGTACAAGTGTGTGTGCCGACGACGCCTGCACAGGTTTACCATATGCTGCGCCGCCAAGCGATTCGTCCGCTGCGCAAGCCTTTGGTTGCTCTGACACCGAAATCATTGCTGCGTCATAAGTTAGCTATTTCCAGCTTAGAAGATTTAGCTGAAGGTACATTCCAAAACGTTATCGGTGAAATCGATACGTTGGATGCGGATAAAGTTGATCGCGTGATTATGTGCAGCGGTAAGGTCTATTACGATTTGTTGGAAAAGCGTCGTAATGAAGGTCTAGATACCACTGCCATTGTACGTATTGAGCAACTCTATCCATTCCCTGAAGATGATTTAGCTGCAGAGTTGACACAGTACAAAAACCTGAAGAATCTGGTTTGGTGTCAGGAAGAGCCAATGAACCAAGGTGCTTGGTACTGCAGTCAGCATCATATGCGTCGTGTTGCACAAGCGAGCAAAGCAGGTCTTGATTTGCAGTACGCCGGTCGTATTGCTTCAGCATCACCTGCGTGTGGCTATGCCTCAATGCATGCTGAGCAACAAGAACAATTGTTGCAAGAAGCCTTTAACGTTTAAATCAGCGAAAAAATCGCACTGAATTCAGTGCGGTTTTTTACGTAACAACCGAATTTATAGGAACACATTATTATGGCGATTGAAATTAAAGCCCCAGCATTCCCCGAGTCGGTCGCTGATGGCACCGTTGCAACTTGGCACAAACAAGTTGGCGAAGCTGTTAAGCGTGATGAGCTGATTGTTGATATTGAAACTGACAAAGTTGTCATGGAAGTTTTAGCTGAAGCCGATGGCGTACTGACTGAAATCGTTGCGAATGAAGGCGACACTGTACTGAGCGCACAATTATTAGGTCGTTTAGACACTGATGCTGTTGCAACGGCTCCAGCTGCAGCGCCTGCTGCACAAGCTTCTGCTGCTGCACCTGCAGCGAGCGATGAGGCTATTTTGTCACCTGCGGCACGTAAAATTGCTGCAGAAAACGCACTGAATCCAGCGGCTATCGCAGGTACAGGTAAAGACGGTCGCGTGACTAAAGAAGACGCGGTTGCTGCTGTAGCTAACAAGCCTGCTGCGGGTTCTACTGCCGCTACGCCTGCTGCACAAGCACCTTTATTCGCAGCCGGTGATCGCGTTGAAAAGCGTGTACCTATGACACGTTTGCGCACCAAAGTTGCTGAGCGTTTAGTTGAAGCACAATCTTCAATGGCCATGTTGACCACGTTCAACGAGGTCAACATGAAGCCCATTATGGAACTGCGCAGCAAGTACAAAGACTTGTTTGAAAAGACCCATAACGGTGTACGTTTAGGCTTTATGTCATTCTTTGTTAAAGCAGCGGTTGAAGCGCTGAAGCGCCAGCCAGGCGTCAACGCTTCGATTGATGGTAACGATATCGTTTACCACGGCTACCAAGACATTGGTGTTGCAGTATCCAGCGATCGCGGTCTGGTTGTACCTGTATTGCGTAATGCTGAGTTCATGAGCCTTGCAGAAATCGAAGGCGGCATCAATGCTTACGGTCGTAAAGCTAAAGACGGCAAGCTGACTTTAGAAGAAATGACTGGCGGTACTTTCACTATTTCTAACGGTGGTGTATTCGGTTCTTTACTGTCAACACCTATCGTTAACCCACCACAAACAGCCATCTTGGGTATGCACAAAATCCAAGAGCGTCCAATGGCGGTTGATGGTGAAGTGGTTATTCTGCCAATGATGTACTTGGCATTATCTTATGACCACCGTTTAATTGATGGCAAAGAAGCAGTTACTTTCCTTGTCACCATGAAAAACTTGTTAGAAGACCCAGCGCGTCTGTTGCTGGATATCTGATTACTCTGCAGCTGCTGATGAAGTATCAGCAGCTGCAGTTGTGGCCACACGCCACTTAACGAGGAAAGCTCATGAGTCAGAAATTTGATGTAATTGTAATCGGTGCCGGCCCTGGTGGTTATGTTGCTGCCATTAAAGCAGCACAACTGGGTATGAAGACTGCCTGTATCGAAAAGTTCGAAGATAAAGACGGCAATATGGCATTAGGCGGAACTTGCCTAAACGTCGGTTGTATCCCATCTAAAGCGCTGCTGGACAGTGCTTGGAAATACCACGAAGCCAAAGAAGATTTTGCAGTACACGGTATTGGCGTTGAAAACGTCACTATGGATGTACCAGCAATGATTGCGCGTAAAGCTAACATTGTGAAAAACCTGACTGGCGGTATCGCAGGTTTGTTTAAAGCCAACGGTGTGACCAGTATTGCAGGTCACGGTAAGTTGCTGGCGAACAAGCAAGTTGAAGTAACTGCAGCTGACGGCACAATCACTGTGTATGACGCTGAAAACGTTATTATCGCTGCGGGTTCACAGCCGATTGATATTCCACCTGCACCTGTTGATCAAGATGTGATTGTTGATTCAACTGGCGCATTGGAATTTCAAGCGGTACCTAAGCGCCTTGGTGTGATTGGTGCGGGCGTCATTGGTCTTGAGCTGGGTTCTGTATGGGGCCGTTTAGGCGCTGAAGTAACAGTGATCGAAGCACAAGATAAATTCTTGCCAGCAATGGACGAGCAAGTTGCTAAAGAAGCACTGAAAATCTTTGCTAAGCAAGGTTTAGACATCCGTTTAGGCGCGCGCTTAACCGGCAGCAACGTTGCCAAAGGCGAAGTTACTGTAAGCTTTACTGATGCTAAAGGTGAGCAACAGATGACATTCGACAAGCTGATTGTAGCTGTTGGTCGTCGTCCTGTGACAACCAACGTGTTAGCTGCAGACAGTGGTGTCACCATTGATGAGCGTGGCTTTATTTACGTTGACGATATCTGCGCGACCAGCGTACCTGGCGTTTACGCTATTGGTGACGTAGTACGTGGCCCGATGTTGGCGCACAAAGCATCTGAAGAAGGTGTGATGGTTGTTGAGCGTATCGCTGGTAAGAAAAACCAAGTGAATTACGACTTAATTCCAGGTGTGATCTACACTCACCCTGAAATTGCTAGCGTTGGTAAAACTGAGCAGCAATTGAAGAGTGACGGTGTTGCGGTGAATGTGGGTGTGTTCCCCTTCGCTGCCAGTGGTCGTGCGATGGCTGCTAACGATACCGCAGGTTTTGTAAAGGTTATTGCTGATGCTACAACTGACCGTGTATTAGGTGTACATGTGATTGGTCCTAGCGCTGCAGAACTTGTACAGCAAGGTGCAATTGCGATGGAGTTTGGCTCCAGCGCAGAAGATTTAGCCTTGATGGTGTTCTCACACCCAACCTTGTCAGAAACACTTCACGAAGCGGCACTCGCCGTCAGTGGCCAGGCGATTCATATCGCCAACCGCAAAAAACGCTGATCAAACAACCGCCCCTTACTAGGGGCGGTTTTGATTCTGCCGTACCTTATCTCGCCTCGTTTCAGCGCCCCAAATTGCGGGCATACTGATGAACGCTACTATGCATGTCTGCGCAGAAGGCTCTATAGTTCATCATGAGTGCCGTCCAACAATCCACCCTGTACACCGCGCGGTGCGACACCATAAGCTGCCTCGTCGCGCGCTTCTCGCGGAGACAGTGATGGGTATTCTTGTCTAAAAACAACTGAGGTAAAGCCGTATGAATCTGCATGAGTATCAAGCTAAGCAGCTGTTTGCTGACTATGGTTTACCGGTCTCCAAAGGGGTTGCAGTGGAGACAGCTCAAGCTGCAGCGCAAGCCTGTCACGATATTGGTGGTGAGCGTTGGGTGGTCAAAGCACAAGTGCATGCAGGTGGGCGCGGTAAAGCCGGCGGTGTGAAGTTGGTGACGCAGGCCCAAGCCGCGCAGGAGTTTGCCGCGCAGTGGCTGGGCAAACGCTTAGTCACCTACCAAACAGATGCCAAGGGTCAGCCGGTGAGTCGTATTCTGGTGGAGGCCTGTACGGACTTTATTAAAGAGTTGTATTTAGGTGCAGTGATTGATCGCGCTAGGCGCCGAGTGGTGTTTATGGCATCGACTGAAGGTGGTGTTGATATTGAAAAAGTGGCCAGTGAAACACCTGAGAAAATCGTACAGGTCAGTATTGATCCAGCAGTTGGCGCGCAAGCTTTTCAGGGGCGTTTTTTAGCTTATCAACTGGGCTTACAAGGCCAGCAAGTGGCGCAGTTCACTCAGATCTTCTTAAGTCTGGCCAAGTTGTTTGTGGAGTGCGATGTGGCACTGCTTGAGGTCAATCCTTTAGTGATTACGCGCGCTGGTCACTTGCATTGCTTAGATGCCAAATTGACGGTTGATAGCAACGCTTTGTATCGTCAGCCTCAGCTGCGAGCTATGCAAGATCTCGGACAGGATGATCCACGTGAGGCCCATGCAGCGCAGTTTGAACTCAACTATGTTGCCTTAGACGGTGATATTGGTTGCATGGTCAATGGTGCAGGTTTAGCCATGGGCACTATGGATATTGTTAACCACCATGGCGGTCACCCAGCTAACTTTTTAGATGTCGGCGGTGGCGCCACTAAAGAGCGCGTCTCTGAAGCCTTTAAAATTATTCTGTCTGACCCTAAGGTTAAAGCGGTGTTGATCAATATCTTTGGCGGTATCGTGCGCTGTGACATGATCGCCGAAGGTGTGATTGGTGCTGTGCAAGATGTGGGTGTGCAAGTGCCGGTGGTGGTGCGTTTAGAAGGTAACAATGCGGCGCTGGGTCGCAAAGTGTTGGCTGAGAGTGGGCTGAATATTATTGCGGCGCACAGCTTAACGGATGCCGCACTACAGGTGGTTGCGGCAGCTCAAGGAGCGCAGGCATGAGTATTTTGATTAACAAAAACACTAAAGTTATTTGTCAGGGCTTTACTGGCGCGCAAGGTACTTTTCATTCGGAGCAAGCCATTGCTTACGGCACGCAGATGGTGGGAGGGGTGACTCCAGGTAAAGGCGGCATGACACACCTAGGTTTACCGGTTTTTAATACTGTCTTAGAGGCTGTAGAAGCCACTAGCGCCGATGCTTCAGTGATTTATGTGCCGGCACCTTTTTGTAAAGACTCGATTTTAGAAGCGGCTTTTGCAGGGATTAAGCTGATTGTTTGCATCACCGAGGGCATGCCGACTTTAGATATGCTGGATGTGAAGATTAAATGCGATGAGCTCGGCGTGCGCCTGATTGGACCCAACTGTCCCGGTGTGATTACTCCGGGCGAATGCAAAATAGGTATCCAGCCGGGTTTTATTCATATGCCGGGCAAGGTCGGCATAGTGTCGCGCTCAGGCACCTTAACCTATGAAGCCGTTAAGCAAACCACGGATGCCGGTTTTGGTCAGTCTACTTGTGTGGGTATCGGTGGTGATCCCATTCCTGGTTCCAGTTTTATTGATATTTTAACTTTATTTCAAGCGGATCCGAAAACTGAAGCCATTGTCATGATCGGCGAGATTGGTGGCAGCGCTGAAGAAGAGGCAGCATCATTTATCAAAGCGCATGTCACTAAACCTGTGGTGTCTTATATTGCGGGTGTTACAGCGCCTGTGGGGAAGCGTATGGGGCATGCGGGGGCTATTATCTCGGGTGGTAAAGGTACGGCTGAGGAAAAGTTTGCCGCACTCGAAGACGCAGGCGTAAAAACTGTGCGCTCATTGGCTGATATTGGCAGTGCGCTCGCCGAAATGACTGGCTGGACGCATAAATAAAGTTATTGTGTCGTACAGGTCAAGGCACACCCTGCATAGGCTGAGGCGGTGTGCTTGACGGCAATCAATAATGACTTTTTAAGCGGTTGAGCCGGCAAGCAGAGGACGGTTACCGTAGGTGTAACCAAGTTAATGAGTAGGGTCTATCACGTGAATACAAACCTGCAGCACGAGAGTCAATTAAGTATTGAAGAACCCTTTTATCAGACGCTTGGTAATGAAGAAGAAGTCTTTCACCAGGCTTGGCAGCATGGGATGCCTGTGTTGATTAAAGGGCCTACGGGCTGCGGTAAAACCCGCTTTGTGCAACACATGGCGCACCGCTTGAACTTGCCGCTGTATACCGTGGCTTGTCACGATGATTTAAGTGCGGCTGACTTAGTGGGGCGTCACTTAATTGGTGCAGAAGGCACCTGGTGGCAAGATGGCCCTTTAACCCGTGCCGTACGTGAGGGCGGTATCTGTTATTTAGATGAAGTGGTCGAGGCGCGTCAGGATACCGCTGTGGTTTTGCACCCGTTGGCTGATGACAGGCGTGAGCTGTTCTTAGAGCGTACCGGTGAGGCGATTAAAGCGGGGCCTAACTTTATGTTGGTGGTGTCTTACAACCCCGGCTATCAAAACTTGCTTAAAGGCATGAAACCCAGTACCCGCCAACGTTTTGTGGCCATGCGCTTTGATTATCCCAGTGCCGCAGAAGAACAGAAAATTGTTGAAATTGAGGCGGGTGTCGAGAGTAAACTCGCCGCGCAAATTGTCCGCTTGGGACAGGCATTACGCCGTTTAGAGAATCATGACCTTGAAGAAGTGGCTTCGACACGCTTACTGATTTTTACCGCACGCATGATTAAAGCCGGCATGCCAGTGCGCGAAGCCTGCTTAGCCTGCTTGGCTGAGCCGTTAAGCGATGACCCACAAACAGTGGCGGCTCTTATGGATGTGGTTGATGTCCACTTCGAGTAATACACCGCCTGCAGCCCGTCATGCATTGCCGGGTGACTTGGCCATGTGGATATTTATTCTGGCTGAGTTGGCTGCTTTTACGCTGTTTATTATTGCTTTCAGCGTCACGCAAATGCTTTATCCCGAGTTGTTTCAAGCGGGGCGTGCAGAGTTGGATCCATCCACAGGCTTTGCTATGACGGTAGGGTTACTATCATCAGGTTTTTTAGCCGCGTTGGCAGTGGAGCGCGTGCGGGTGAATCAAGCGCGGCAAGCGGCTGTGTTACTGGTCGTGGCGATCGCTTCAGCGATGGTTTATGTGCTGCTTAAACTCAGTGAATATACGCATCTAGCACAAGCCGGTTTTGACCTTGAATACAACATGTTCTTCACCCTGTATTGGCTGGTGACTTTATTTCACTTCTTACATGTGTGGCTGGGATTGTTAGTGCTGGCTTTTTTAGCTTGGCGTTGTTGGCGCTTGGGTTTTACGGCCGAAAATCGCAGCGGTATGGAATCTGGGGTGATGTATTGGCATATGATTGATTTGGCGTGGGTGATTATTTTTCCGCTGGTGTATTTACTGGGGTAGGGCGGCTGTATGTCCAATACAAAAGTGTTGTTTGTGTGCTGGTTGGCATTGGTTATAGCAACAGCTGTAACCGTCTACCTGGGTGCCAGCGCCCTGACTTTAGCCACTCAGGTTGCTGCTGTGCTGGCAGTGGCTGTTTTTAAATCAGGCTTGATTATTGATGGCTTTATGGAACTGCGTCATACGCAAAGGCGCTGGCGCATCATCATGTATGGCTGGCCTTTAGCAATGAGCCTGATTATTGCTGCGACCTTGCTGATTCCCTATTTTATGCGCTGATGGCGCTATCTTGTTTGTCTCACTTCCCAGTCGCTTTCTGTGTGTTTGTGCGTGCACTGCGTGCAC
>QXGG01176063.1_pt1 | contig 53037 bp, 47 predicted proteins | sample 1982491 | NCBI WGS metagenome assembly QXGG01 (sample SAMN09924614, study PRJNA488089) | Wastewater metagenome, whole genome shotgun sequencing project. | isolation source: South African research farm wastewater | place: South Africa: Irene, Agricultural Research Council, Animal Production...
ATCGGGCGTCTGTTGTTTGAGTCGAAGATGCTGTTCGAAGATCAGCTGGCCGCGGTCGAGGCCGACTCGAAGAAATGGGGCACGCAGGGCGACCAGATCGACCTCGCGCTGCTGGTCGACGGGCTGGCCGCCGAGCGCGAGCAGGGCATCACCATCGACGTGGCCTATCGATTTTTCTCCACCGACAAGCGCAAGTTCATCGTTGCCGACACCCCGGGCCACGAGCAATACACGCGCAACATGGTCACCGGCGCGTCGACTGCGGACGTCGCGGTGGTGATGGTCGATGCACGCAAGGGCGTGCTGACGCAGACCCGCCGCCACAGCTATCTGGTGAACCTGCTCGGCATCCGCCGGGTCGTGGTGGCGATCAACAAGATGGACCTGGTCGGCTATGCGGAGGACGTGTTCCGCCGCATCGTCGAGGACTACTCGGCCTTTGCCGGCCTGCTCGGTATCGAGGAGGTCTGCTTCATCCCGATGTCCGCGTTCAAGGGTGACAACATCACCGCGCCCAGCGCTGCCATGCCCTGGTACCACGGGGCCACGCTGATGGGCTACCTCGAGACGGTGGAGGTCGATGAGTCGGTGATGCAGCAGGCTCCGTTCCGCCTGCCCGTGCAGTGGGTGAACCGCCCGAATCTCGATTTTCGTGGCTTCGCCGGCACCATCGCCAGCGGCGCTATCCGCCCCGGCGACCGCGTGCGCGTGCAGCCTTCCGGGCGTGAGAGCGCGGTGGCGCGCATCGTCACCCGCGATGGTGATCTCGAGCAGGCCGTTGCCGGGCAGTCGATCACGCTGACGCTCGCCGACGAGATCGACATCTCGCGCGGCGACGTGATCTCCACCGTGGAGGCGCCGGCCGAGATTGCCAACCAGTTCGAGTGCACCATCGTGTGGATGCACGACGAGCCGATGTTCGCCGGCCGCCCCTACCTGCTCAAGATCGGTGCGCGCACGGTGACGGCATCGGTCACCGACATCAAGTACCAGGTCAACGTGAATACCCTCGAGCACGTCGCAGCGAAGACGCTGGAGCTCAACGCCATCGGGGTTTGCAACCTTGGCCTGGATCGCGCGATCGCCTTCGACCCCTATCGCGTCAATCGCGACACCGGCGGCTTCATCCTGATCGACCGTCTCACCAACAATACGGTCGGCGCTGGCCTGCTGCACTTCGCGCTGCGCCGTGCGCACAACATCCACATGCAGCACATCGATGTCGACAAGGCCGCGCGCGCCGCGATCAAGCACCAGAAGGGCTGCGTGCTGTGGCTGACCGGGCTGTCGGGCGCCGGCAAGTCGTCGATCGCCAATCTGGTCGAGAAGAAGCTCCATGCGCTCGGCCATCACACCTATCTGCTCGATGGCGACAACGTGCGCCACGGCCTGAACAAGGACCTCGGCTTTACCGACGCGGATCGGATCGAGAACATCCGCCGCGTCGCCGAGGTGGCTAGGCTGATGGTTGATGCGGGCCTGATCGTGCTCACCGCCTTCATCTCGCCCTTCTGCTCGGAGCGCAGGATGGCACGCAATCTGGTCGAGGCCGACGAGTTCATCGAGATCTTCGTCGACACGCCGCTCGAGCTTGCCGAGCAGCGTGACGTCAAGGGCCTTTACCGCAAGGCGCGGCGCGGCGAATTGAAGAATTTCACCGGCATCGACTCGCCCTACGAGCCGCCCGAGGCGCCGGAGATCCACATCGAGGCCGCCCACTGCACGCTGGAGGAGGCCGCCGACCAGGTGCTCGACTACCTTGCGCGCTGCGGCCTGCTCGAGTGCCGCAGCCCGCCGGGCTGAGCGGGTGTCCTCGCCGCCTCCTCAAGCGCATCCGGGCTTGAGGCGGCGGATCTTGCTGTCGATCTGTCCGGCCGCGTCTTGCCGCTCTGCTAGAATCGCCGTCCATGAGTTATCAGGTTCTCGCACGCAAGTGGCGGCCGAAGTCCTTTGGCACGCTGGTCGGTCAGGAGCACGTGGTGCGTGCGCTGACGCACGCGCTCGCCAGCGGGCGGCTGCATCACGCCTGGCTCTTTACCGGCACGCGTGGCGTGGGCAAGACCACGATCAGCCGCATCCTGGCCAAGGCGCTCAACTGCGAGACGGGCATCACGCCTGAGCCCTGTGGCGTGTGTGACGCATGCCGCGCGATCGACGCCGACCGCTTTCCCGACTACGTCGAGATGGATGCGGCGTCGAACCGCGGCGTGGATGACATGGCGGCGCTGCTCGACCAGGCGGTGTATGCGCCGGTGCAGGGACGCTACAAGGTCTACATGATCGACGAAGTGCATATGCTCACCGGGCATGCCTTCAACGCGATGCTGAAGACGCTTGAAGAGCCGCCCGAGCATGTGAAATTCATCCTCGCCACCACCGACCCGCAGAAGATTCCGGTGACGGTGCTGTCGCGCTGCCTGCAGTTCAACCTCAAGCAGATGCCGCAGGGGCACATCGTCGATCACCTGTCGCGCATCCTGCACGCCGAAGGCGTGGTCTTCGAGCCGGGCGCGCTGCGCCACCTGGCGAAGGCTGCGAGCGGCTCGATGCGTGACGCGCTGTCGCTGCTCGACCAGGCGATCGCGCATGGCGCGGGCAAGGTCGAGGAGGAGCAGGTCACCCACATGCTGGGCACGGTGGGCGACGACCACCTCTATGCGGTACTCGACGCACTCGCGGCGGGCGATGTGCCGGCGCTGCTCGCGGTGGCCGACAACATGGAGGCGCGCAGCCTGTCGTTCGATGCGGCGCTGCAGGCGCTGGCGACGCTGGTGCACCGGGTCTCGCTCGCGCAGTACGCGCCCGACGCGATCGGAGACGAGGTGGAGCGGGCGAGGATCGCCGGCTACGTCGAGCGCTTCGATGCGGAGTTCCTGCAGCTTGCCTATCAGATCGCGATTCATGGACGCGATGAGCTGCCGCTGGCGCCGGATGAGTACACCGGTTTCACGATGACCCTGCTGCGCCTGCACGCCTTCCGGCCCGAGCAGCCCGCAGCGCTCGGTGGGTCGGGCGTGCAGCCAGGACCGGCGGCAGGTCGGGCGCGGGAGGTGGGTGCCCACACCGGGGGTGTCCGACCGGGCGCCGCCGGCTCGACCGGCGCGGGCTCGCCCGCGGTCCAGGCCGCTTTCACCGCGGGGGCGCCCGTGGCTGAGATGCCGGACGCGGGCGCGCACGCTGCGCATCAAGCGGAGGCGGGTGAGGTGCGGATCGCCGCCGCGACGGCAGATCGCGCCGCCGTGGATGCCGTGGCGATGGCCTCTTCATCCGGCCCCGCCACTCCAGCCGCATCCGGCGCCTCCGCGGTCGCCGCGCCGGTGGGCGCGGGCTTGTCCCCGAATGCGCCGGCGGCGGGCCGCCAGCCTGCGCCAGGTGCGCGCGCGCCAGCGCACGCCCATCCGTCTGCCGCGCCGCCGCGTCCCGCAGGCGCAGGTGAGGCTCGGCTCGAGCACGATGTGCCGCCCTGGGAGGATCTCCCTGCCGAAGCCTACGCGGACGACGATGGCCGCTCGACCCGCGGCGAGCGTACGCCGATGCCGGAGATCGAGCCGCGCCGAAGCCCGCCCATCGACTCGACGGCTGTCGAATCTGGCGCGTGCGCCCCCCTAGTCGTGCCGGCGCAGCCTGGCGTGAGCGGCGATGCCGAGGCCTTGCTGGCGCTCGGTGACTGGCGGGGCCTGATCCGCAGCCTGGCGCTTGGCGGGCTGGTGCGCGAGCTGGCGCAGCATTGCGAATGGGTCGAGTGTGCCGATGACGGGCTGCGCCTGCGCCTCGCGCTTGCCCACCGCCATCTGCTCGACATGAACCGCGGGGCGGTCGATCGGCTGCAGGATCTGCTCGCGGGTGCGCTCGGGCGACCCTTGAAGATCCGCATCGAGATCGGCGATATCGCCGGCGAGACGCCTGCGCAGCGCGATGCCCTCGAGCGCCGTGCCCGCCACGCCGAGGCGGTCGCCGCGCTCGAGGCCGACTCCTTCGTGCGCGAGCTGATCGAACGTTTTGACGCCACGCTCGTCGAGAGCACGGTGAAACCCTTGTAAGCGGCGGCGGCGCTGCCCTCCGGCTGCGGGGGCTCGGTACGCGTAGCCTTGTATCCCCCATCCCTTTGAAAATCGACTCAGTGGAGAACACAGCATGATGAAAGGCGGTATCGCTGGCCTGATGAAGCAGGCCCAGCAGATGCAGGAAAACATGAAGAAGATGCAGGACCAGCTCGCCTCGGTCGAGGTCGAGGGTCAGTCCGGTGCGGGCATGGTCAGGGTGCAGATGACCTGCAAGTACGACGTGCGCCGCGTGTCGATCGACGCGTCGGTCATGGACGACAAGGAGATGCTCGAGGACCTGGTTGCGGCCGCGCTCAACGACGCGGTGCGCAAGGTCGAGGCTGCGACCCAGGAGAAAATGGTGGGTGTGACTGCCGGGCTGAACCTTCCGCCGGGCATGAAGCTGCCGTTCTGAGCGCGATTTCCTCATGTCGCCTTCCAGCCTGGACGAGCTGATCGAGGCCCTGCGCTGCCTGCCCGGGGTGGGACCGAAGTCGGCCCAGCGCATGGCTTACCATCTGCTCCAGCGCGATCAGCGCGGCGCGGCGCGGCTTGGTCAGGCGCTCACCCATGCGCTCGAGGTCCTGCGCCATTGCGAGCGCTGCAACAACTTTGCCGAAGAGGTGGTCTGTCCGCGCTGCGCCAACCCGCGCCGCGATCCGGCGCTGCTGTGTGTGGTCGAGATGCCGGCCGACCTCGCGATGATCGAGCAGACGCAGTCCTACGACGGGCTGTACTACGTGCTGATGGGGCGGCTGTCGCCGCTCGACGGCATCGGTCCGCGCGAATTGCGGCTCGACAAGCTGATCGCGCGGGCCACCGAGGAGGGGGTGCGAGAGGTCATCCTCGCCACCAACTTCACCAACGAGGGCGAGGCCACCGCTCATACATTGGCCAGCCTTTTGTCGGCGCGTGGGGTGAAGGTCAGCCGCCTGTCGCGTGGTGTGCCGGTCGGTGGTGAGCTCGAGCACACCGACACCGGGACCATCGCGCAGGCGCTGATCGAGCGCCGATCCGTCTGAAGCGCGATGTTGCACTGCAATAATGCAATGCCTCGCCGGCCCATGAGCGCCATCGCTTTTCGCGCGGAAAGCCTTGTTCCTGCAGGTAATGCGCGGTTTGCGCTTTCTCTGCTGTGGTGACTTCGATATAATTCGGAGGTTATCTGTATCCAGGTCTTTCGTTTTCCTTTTTGGGAAGAGGGTCATGAGCGTTGATCAAAAGATGGACAGCGGCCGTCGCACCCTGCTGCTGGCAACGTCCGCCGCGGGCGGCGTGGCCGCAGTGGCCACCGCAGTGCCGTTTGTTGCCAGCCTGACGCCGTCCGAGCGCGCCAAGGCAGCCGGTGCTCCGGTTGAAGTGGATGTTGGCAAGCTCGCCCCGGGCGAGATGATGACTGTAGAGTGGCGTGGCAAGCCAGTGTGGATCCTGCGCCGCACGCCGGAGATGCTGGCCTCGCTTGACAAGACCGATGACAAGGTCACCGATCCGGCCTCAGACAAGCCGATGCAGCCCGACTACGCCAAGAACAAGCATCGTTCGATCAAACCGGAGTATCTGGTTGCGGTCGGTATCTGCACCCACCTTGGTTGCTCTCCGTCCGAGAAGTTCAAGATGGGTGCCGAGAGTGGTATGGGTGCGGATTGGCCCGGTGGCTTCCTGTGCCCCTGCCACGGATCGCAGTTCGATCTGGCGGGGCGCGTCTACAGCAGCATGCCGGCACCCACCAACCTCGAAATTCCGCCGCACCAGTATCTCGCGGATACCACCATTCTTGTTGGCGAAGACGGGAAGGCATAAGCGATGACGACCAAATCTCAGGCTGTGCTGAACTGGATCGACGAGCGCTTTCCGCTGACGTCGTCCATCAAGGGGCACCTCACCGAGTACTACGCTCCGAAAAATTTCAACTTCTGGTACTTTTTCGGCTCCCTGGCGCTGCTGGTGCTGGTGATCCAGATCCTGACCGGCATCTTCTTGGTCATGCACTACAAACCGGATGCCTCGCTGAACGCGGCCGGTGTGCCGGTGGCCTTTGCCAGCGTCGAGTACATCATGCGCGAAGTGCCGGGTGGCTGGCTGATCCGCTATCTGCACTCGACCGGTGCTTCGGCGTTCTTCGTCGTCGTGTACCTGCACATGTTCCGTGGCCTGATCTACGGTTCCTACCGTAAGCCGCGCGAACTGATCTGGATCTTCGGCACTCTGATTTTCCTGGTGCTGATGGCCGAAGCCTTCATGGGCTACCTGCTGCCCTGGGGCCAGATGTCCTTCTGGGGCGCGCAGGTGATCGTCAATCTGTTCTCGGCGATTCCGGTGATCGGTCCCGACCTGTCGCTGGTCATCCGCGGCGACTACGTCGTGTCAGACGCCACCCTGAACCGCTTCTTCTCCTTCCATGTCATCGCCGTGCCGTTGGTGCTGATCGGTCTCGTCGCCGCGCACATCATTGCGCTGCACGAGGTGGGTTCTAACAACCCGGACGGGGTCGAGATCAAGAAGAAAAAAGATGCGCGCGGCATCCCGCTCGACGGCATTCCCTTCCACCCGTACTACACGGTCAAGGACATCGTCGGCGTCGCAGTCTTCCTGTTCTTCTTCAGCGCGGTGGTGTTCTTCGCGCCCGAAGCGGGCGGCTACTTCCTCGAGTTCAACAACTTCCTGCCAGCCGATCCGCTGACGACGCCGCCACACATCGCGCCAGTCTGGTACTTCACGCCCTTCTATTCCGTCCTGCGCGCGGTCACCTACCCGCTGTTCGGCCTGGATGCGAAGTTCTGGGGTGTGGTGGCGATGGGCGCGTCGGTGGTGATCATTGCCTTCCTGCCCTGGCTGGATCGCAGTCCGGTGAAGTCGATCCGCTACAAGGGTCCGATCTTCAAGATCGCGCTGGTCATCTTCGTGATCTGCTTCTTCATCCTGGGCTACCTGGGCGTGCTGCCCCCGACCCCGGGTCGCACGCTGGTGTCGCAGATCTGCTCGGTGCTGTACTTCGCGTTCTTCCTGTTGATGCCGTGGTACAGCAAGCTCGACAAGTGCAAGGCCGAACCGGAAAGGGTGAATTTCAAATGAAAAACCGCGTGATCAACATCATCAAGCGCGCAGCAGCGGTGCTCCTGTTTGCGCCGGCCGTTGCACTCGCTGCCGGTGCGGCGGTGCACCTCGACAAGGCGCCCGTGAGCAAGGATCCGGCCGCGCTGCAGCACGGCGCCAAGCTGTTCGTGAACTACTGTCTCGGCTGTCACAGCGCGAGCTTCATGCGCTACAACCAGCTGCAGAACATCGGTCTGTCCGAGCAGATGATCCGGGACAATCTGATGTTCACCGGCGAGAAGGTCGGCGATCTGATGAAGATCTCGATGCGTCCGGCCGAATCGAAGCTGTGGTTCGGCAAGGCGCCGCCCGATCTGACCCTGGTCGCACGCGCTCGTGCGTCCGGGGACGGCTCGGGTGCAGACTGGCTGTACACTTATCTGCGCCAGTTCTATCGTGATCCGGCGCGTCCGACCGGCTGGAATAACGTGATCTTTGCGAACGTGGGCATGCCGCACGCGCTGTGGGAGCTTCAGGGCGAGCAGATCGCCAAGATCACCAAGAACCCGGATGGCACCACAACGACCGTCCTCGAACTCGTCAAGCCGGGCAAGCTGTCCGTCGCGGAGTATGACAAGTCGATCGCCGACCTGGTCTCCTTCATGGTCTGGATGGGCGAGCCGGTCGCCGAGAAGCGCAAGTCGATCGGGACCGTCGTACTGATCTTCCTTGCCGGCTTCTTCGTCCTCGCCTACGCACTGAAGAAGAACTACTGGAAGGACATTCATTGATTCCAATCGCCACGGCCCCATCGGCCGGCTAGCGCGGTCCTGACCCAGACGCACCACGCGGCACCGCGTGGTGCGCTTTTGCTTTTGAATTCCGGAGTCGTAATACCATGATGAACCTCTATTCGGGCACAACCGATCCCTTCAGTCATCGTTGCCGGATCGTGCTGTTCGAAAAGGGCATGGATTTCGAGGTCATCGACGTCGATCTCTACAACAAGCCCGAAGACATCGCGATCATCAACCCCTACAACCGCGTGCCAGTCCTCGTCGACCGCGAGCTCGTGCTGTACGAGGCGAACATCATCAACGAGTACATCGACGAGCGTTTTCCGCATCCGCAGTTGATGCCGCCTGACCCGATCATGCGTGCCCGTGCCCGCCAGTTGCTGCACACCTTCGAGCAGGAGCTGTTCACCCATCTCGAGGCACTTGAAGCCGCCCAGAAGGGCGTCGACAAGGTCCGGGCACACGTACGCGATCACCTCACTCAGCTCGCTCCGGTGTTCGCCAAGCAGAAGTACATGCTCGGCGACGAGTTCTCGATGCTCGACGTCGCGATCGCCCCCTTGCTGTGGCGACTCGAGCACTACGGTATCGAGCTGCCCAAGGCCGCTGCGCCGCTGATGAAGTACGCCGAGCGCATTTTCAGCCGTCAGGGCTTCATCGATGCGCTGACCCCGTCCGAAAAGGTCATGCGGCGCTGACTCGCCCGATCGTCAACAGGCCGTACGCCGCCATGATGTGTGCGGCACGGCAACCGGAGAGCCGATGAGCACTGTCTCGACCAAGCCTTACCTGCTGCGCGCCATCTGGGAGTGGTGCGTGGATCAGGGTTTCACGCCCTATCTCGCCACCCTGGTGGATGAGCACACCCGTGTGCCGCCGGGCTATGCCCGCGACGGCCAGATCGTGCTGAACCTGTCCCCTGATGCCACCGGGCAACTGCAGATGGACAACGAGTACATTAGTTTCCAGGGGCGTTTCGGTGGTGTCGCTCATTCACTGGTGATCCCGGTCGCCAACGTGATTGCGATTTACGCGCGCGAGAACGGCCAGGGCATGGCCTTCGAGCCCGCGCTCGAGGGCGATGAGACGCCTGAGGCGCGTGCTGAAGAGGACGCGGTCGCAGACGAGGATATGGCCGACGTCACGGCCACGCTGCGGCAGGTGCCCGCGGCGGCCGATACGCCACCCCGGCCGCCGCGTGGCAGTCACCTCAAGGTCGTCAAATAAGGAGTACCGATGCCCACCCTGACCTGGAATGATTCGCTCGCGAACAACCTGGTGCCGATGGACAATACGCACCGCGAGTTTGTCGAGTGCTACAACGCGGTCGCGGATGCAGCGCCCGCGGACTTCCTGCCCGCACTCGACCGCCTGATCGCGCACACTGTGGCGCATTTCGATCTGGAGAACGGCTGGATGGCTGCAGTCGATTTTCCGGGCTGTCACCGTGGCGAGCACGACCGCGTGCTGGCGGTGATGCACGACATCCGCAAGCGTGTGGAAAAGGGCGACCTGTTCCTCGGCAGGCGGCTGGTCGAGGAGCTGCCGGCATGGTTCGAAAATCATGTTAACGGCATGGATGCTGCGCTGGCCTTCCACCTTGAGTCGATCGGCTTCGACTTCGAGCAAGGTGCGCTCAAGCCCCTCGCCGAGGGTGAGCAGCGTGGCGCGGGCTGTGCCTGCGCGAGCATGAACATGCCCGAGCCGACGACCACCGCCACGGCACCCGCTGTCGCCTGAGCTTCCCGCCGCCGTTCAGGCGGCGAGGAACGGAAAATCCAGCGCCGGCCGACGCCCGCACATCAGCTCGGCCAGCGCCGCAGCCGAGCCGCAGGACAGCGTCCAGCCCAGCGTGCCGTGGCCGGTGTTGAACCATAGCCTTCGGTGGCGGCCACGTCCTATCAGAGGGACGTTACCCGGCGTGGCCGGGCGTAGCCCCGCCCAGTGTTCGGCGCGCTCGATGTCGATCGCCCCGGGGATCCGGGTCTGTGCCCATTCCAGGATGCCGGCGATGCGCTCGGGACGCACCCGGGTGTCGAAGCCGTTGAGTTCCGCGGTGCCCGCGATGCGCAGCCGTGAACCGAGCCGTGAGCAGACGATCCGGCGCGACTCGTCGGTCAGGCTCACGCTCGGTGCGCGCGCCGGATCCGCGACCGGCGCGGTGATCGAATAACCCTTGACCGGATAGATCGGCAGGCGCTCGCCCAGTGTGGTGAGCAGGCCCGGGCCATAGCTGCCGAGGCAGACCACATACGCATCGGCGCGCAGGATTTTTGTTTCTCCACCTGCGGTCCGAACCTCGACGCCGTCGATGTCATCGCCGTGGCGCGAGGTGCGCAGGCGAACGATGTCGGTGCCCCAATACAGCGTGGCGCCTCCTGCGGTCACATGCCTAGCCAGCGTCTGGGTGAAGCGGCACGCGTCGCCCGACTCGTCCCCCGGCGCGTAGAGGCCACCAGCGAGGGTGGCGGACTGCGCCGCCAGCGCGGGTTCGATCGCCAGACACTCGTCCCGGCTGCACAGCCGCGCCTCGATGCTGAACGACGCCAGCGTGCGTGCGCGCTCGCTGGCATGAGCAAACTCGGCCGGGCTGTAGAAGAGGTGAAGGATGCCGCGCTCGAGTTGGTCATACTCAAGGCCCAGCCGTGCGCGCAGGGCGCGCAACTGTTGCCCGCTCCAAGTAGCCAAGGCTGCCACCGCACGCGTGTTACGCTGCGCGCGGGCGGGCAGGCATTCGAGCAGGAAGCGTGCACCCCAGATCCACTGTGCCGGGTCGCGCGTCGGGCGGAACTTGAGCGGTGCGTCGTCGCGGCCGAGCCAGCGCAGGATCTGCCCTGGCGCGCCGGGGTTGGCCCAGGGCTCGGGGTGGCTGATCGAGATCTGTCCGCCATTGGCGAAGCTGGTCTCGCGTGCAGCTTCCGGCTGCCGGTCCACCAGGCTGACGCGAAAGCCGGCCTGCTGGAGATACCACGCAGTGGTCACGCCGGACAGACCGGCACCGAGAACCATGACGTGCATGTGCGGACGTTGCGGGGTGGAGGCGGGTGTGAGCAAGGGTGGTGACCTGCGTGTCAGCCGCTGATGATACCCCTTGGCGCCGCGTCGATAAACCACGGCGCGGCTTCGGTTGGAGCCTGCCGATGCGCTTTTGTCCGTGCGCTCGTGGCGTGGAACCGCGATAATTCGACTCTGTCCGTCTTGTACGTCTTCGTGGAGTTTCCAATGCGCCGAGTCACCCTAACCCAGTTCCTGATCGAGCAGCAGCGCGCCGGGCGTATCAATCCCGAGCTGCGCCTGCTGATCGAGGTCGTCGCGCGTGCGGTGAAGGCGATCAGTGTCAATGTCTCCAAGGGTGCGCTCGCGGGCGTGCTCGGGGAGGCGGGCACCGACAACGTGCAGGGCGAGGCGCAAAAGAAGCTTGACGTCATCGCCAACGAGATCCTGCTGCAGGCCAACGAGTGGGGGGGGCACCTCGCGGCGATGGCCTCGGAAGAGGTCGAGACGGTCCATCAGATCCCGTTCGACTACCCCAAGGGGGGCTTCCTGCTGTTGTTCGATCCGCTCGATGGCTCGTCGAACATTGATGTGAACATCTCGGTGGGCACGATCTTCTCGGTGCTGCGCAATCCGCCCGACAGCGCCGAACCGACCGAAGACGACTTCCTGCAGCCCGGGCGCGATCAGGTCGCTGCCGGCTATGCGGTCTATGGGCCGTCCACCCAGTTCGTGCTGACGGTGGGCAAGGGCGTGCATGGGTTCACGCTGGACCGCGAGATGGGCAGTTTCATCTACACCCAGCCTTTCATGGCCATCCCGGAAAACACCCAGGAGTTCGCGATCAACGCTTCCAATGCACGTTACTGGGAGCCGCCGGTCAGGCGCTATGTCGATGAGATGACGCAGGGCAAGAGCGGGCCGCTCGGCAAGGACTACAACATGCGCTGGGTGGCTTCGATGGTCGCCGACGTGCATCGCATCCTCACCCGCGGCGGCATCTTCATGTACCCGATGGACGAGAAGTGTCGGGACAAGGGCGGCAAGCTGCGCCTGATGTACGAAGCCAACCCGATGGCGATGCTGGTCGAACAGGCTGGCGGTGCGGCGTCCACGGGTCGCGAACGCATCCTCGAGGTGCAGCCGACGCAATTGCACCAGCGCGTGCCGGTGATCCTGGGCTCGAAGAACGAAGTGGAGCGGGTGGTCGGCTACCATCAGGGTGCCTGAGACCGGTGCCTGGCCGGGTCAATCGGTCGATGTGCTTGCGTTGGCTGGTCGCGGGGCTGGTGCTGGGCATGGCATTGGGGGGCGTCCCCGCGCGCGGGCAGGGGCCGCTGACGGTGCTTCTGGAGGCACCAGACGCCGTGCGTCCGGTGCTCGAAGAGCACGTGCGCCTGCTCAAGGGTGAGGTGCGGCTGCCCGAAGCGCAGGCCGATCGCGTGGCGATGACGCGGCGCACCCGGCGCGAGATTGCCGAGCTGCTCGCGACCGAGGGGTATTTCGCGCCACGCATCCGCTTCAATCGTGACGACCCCGAGCGCTGGGTGCTGACGGTGGAGCCGGGGCCGCAAACCGTGATCGCCGGGGTCGACATCGCTTTGACTGGAGATCTGGCGGTGTCCGGCGAGGGCGGACGGCAAGATCTCGAAGTGCTGTGTGCCAGCTGGAAGCTGCCGGTGGGGCAGCCCTTCCGGCAGTCGGCCTGGGAGGCTGCCAAGATGGCCTTGCTCGATGCAGTCAGCGCGCGGACCTATGCTGCCGCCCGGATTGCCGAGAGCCGCGCCGAGATCGACCCAGAGACTGCGCAGGCGCGCCTTAAGGTGCGCATCGACAGCGGTCCGGCCTTTTACCTGGGGGAACTCGAGGTCGAGGGGATCGAGTCCCTGCCCCCCGACCTCGTTCAGCGCTACAGCCCGTTGCGCCCGGGGGCGCCGTACGACCGCGAGCAGCTGCTCGCCTTCCAGACCGGCCTGCAGAACACGCCACACTTTGGCTCGGTCATCGTGGATATCGAGCGTAATCCGACGCTGGCGGCCGCGGTGCCAGTGCGGGTACAGGTGACCGAGGCGCTACCGCGCTATGTCGGCGTGGGCGCGGGCTATTCCACCAACACCGGGGCGCGGGTCGAATTCACCTACCGCGATTCGAACCTGCGCAAGCGTGGCTGGGAGTTTTCCACCGGCTTGCGGGTGGAACAGCGCCGTCAGGCGCTTTACGCGGATGTGTTCCTGCCGCCCCGGGGCCAGCACCGCGACAGCTTGGGCGCGCTCGTCGAAAGCAGCGACCTCGAGGGCCTGAAGGTGGATTCTCAGGCCATGGGCGCCATGCGGACCACGGTGCGCGGCGACATCGAGACCCAGCTTGCGCTGCGCCTTCAGCATGAGCAGGTCGAGCCTTCGGGCGGTGAGTCACGCGCGAGCAACACCCTCACCGGCAACTGGACCTGGATCAAGCGCGCGGTCAATGACCTGCTCGACCCCACTGATGGTTATCTGCTCGAAGTTCAGGTCGGCGGCGGGCCGAAGATCGCGCTGGCCGAGCAGGACTTCCTGCGCCTGTACTCGCGTTTCGTGCATTACCAGCCGGTACGTGGCCGCGACGTCTTCATTGTGCGTGGAGAGGTGGGCGTCACGCTGGCCGATAGCCGCGAGGGGATTCCGCAGAATTTCCTGTTCCGCACCGGCGGTGCGCAGTCGGTGCGCGGCTATGACTATCTGAGCTTGGGCGTCAAGGAGGGGGACGCCACGGTGGGCGGGCGTTATCTCGCGACCGCCAGCGCAGAATACGTGCATTGGTACGCGCCGCAGTGGGGCACGGCGCTATTCGTCGATGCCGGCGATGCGGCCGACACGCAGGCTGATTTCGATCTGCGCGTGGGTTACGGCGTAGGCGCGCGCTGGCGCAGCCCGGCAGGACCGCTTGCGATCGATCTTGCGCGGGGACATCATGAGCGCGGTCTGCGCCTGCACTTCGGAATCGCCATTGCCTTCTGATCCGTCGCGGCGTCTTCGTCCTCGCGGGTGGGCGTCTCCTCCCTGCGGGGGTCAAAGGCGCGGCGCAGCTGCGCGAGCTTGTTCAGGCCCGCGATTGCGCGCCCGTTGAGCGTGTCCTCCGCCACCGTCCCTGCGGCATCGGGTTTGCCGGCGGCGAGTCCGGTCAGCAATTCCAGCGCCTCGTCCACATCGGCCACCGCCCATACCCTGAAATGGCCGGCGCGCACGGCCTCGACCACGTCCTGGCGCAGCATCAGGTGGCAGACGTTGGCGCGCGGGATCAGCACGCCGTGCTCGCCGTTGAGGCCGCGCGCGGCGCAGATGTCGAAGAAGCCTTCGATCTTCTCGTTGATGCCGCCCACCGGCTGCACCACACCGAACTGATTGACCGAGCCGGTGACCGCCAGCGCCTGGCGGATCGGCACGCCGGACAGCGCCGACAGCAGCGCCGCCAGTTCTGCGAGCGAGGCGCTGTCGCCTTCGATGCCGCCATAGGACTGCTCGAAAACCAGGCTGGCCTTGAGTGACAGCGGCAGGGACCAGCCGAAACGTGCGGCCATGAAGGCGGACAGGATCAGCACGCCCTTGGAGTGGATCGGCCCGCCGAGCTTGACCTCGCGCTCGATGTCAATCACCTCGCCCTCGCCGACGTGCACCGTCGCGGTGATGCGCACCGGGTGGGCGAAAGTGTCTTCGCCGAGCGCCACCACGGCGAGCCCATTGACCTGGCCGACGTGGTTGCCCGCGGTGTCGACCAGCCACTGGCCACGCAGGATCTGCTGCTGGTAGTGCAGCCGGATGCGTTCGTGGCGGCGGCGGTGGGTCTCGAGCGCGGTGTCGATGTGTTCGCGTTCGATGCGCGTGGCGCCCGCAACGGCGGCGAAATGCGCGGCCTCGCGCAGGCGGTCGTCGATCGGCTGGGTCTGGGTGCTGAGGCGCTCGGCGTCGCTGGCGAGCCGGGAGGCGTGCTCGATCAGGCGTGCCATCCCGGGCGCGGACAGCGGCGCGAGGCCGGCGCGGCGGGCGAGGGTGGCGATCAGTCGCGCATAGGCGGCGGTGTTGTCGGGCGTGCGCGCGATCTCGCTTTCCAGGTCGGCGTTGATGCGGAAGAGCGCCGCGAACTCGGGGTCGTACTGGCTCAGCAGGTAGTAAATCAGGCGCTCGCCGACCAGGATCAGCTTGAGCTCGAGCGCCATCGGCTCGGGCTCGAGTTGCACCGAGCCGGCCACACCGATCAGTTCGGACAGCGATTCGATGCGCAGCCGCCCCGACTTGAGTGCGCGCTTGAGTCCCTCCCAGGCGAAGGGCTGGGACAGCAGCTTGACCGCGTCGAGCACCAGGAATCCGCCATTGGCCCGGTGCAGGGCACCGGCGCGGATCAGCGTGAAGTTGCTCACCAGAGTGCCCATGTGGACCAGATGGTCGATGCGGCCGACGAGGTTCTGCAGCGTGGGATGGTCCTCGTACACGACCGGGCGGGTACCGTCGGCCGGGTTGGCCACCAGCAGGTTCACCAGATAGCGCTGTACCGAGATGCTGCCCGAGTAGGTCAGGGTGTCGCTGTCGTCCTCGGTGTGGGGCGAGGCGTGCAGCGATTCACCGCTGGTGATGATGTCCCTGAGCGCATCGTCGAGGTGGGCGATGACTTCGGGGAGGTCGGCGTAATGCGGCTTGAGTTCCTCGATCATGTGGGTGACGGTGGCGCCGAGCGCATCACGGCCCGCATCGCGGATGCGGTTCTGAAGCTCGCGCCGCCAGCGCGGAAACTCGTTCATCAGCCGGTGCATGCGCTCGTGCAGCATCTTGATGTGCTCGCCGAGCTCGTGCTGACGTTCTTCGGGCAGTTGCTCGAACTCTTCCTGCGACAGCGTGGCGGCAGCGTCCTTCATCGGCAGGAAGGCAAAGCCGTGCGGGGTACGCAGCAGCGCGACGCCGAGCGCCTGCGCCTCATCGCCGAGCTGGCGCAGCGCAGCCTCCTCGCGCTGCTTGGCCTCGTTCTGCAGGGCTTCGATGCGGTTGCGGTATTCGTCGCTCTCGAACACCGCGGCGATCGCCGGCATCAGCTCTTCGACGAAGCGCTGCATGTCGTCGCGCAAGGCTGGTCCACGGCCGCAGGGCAGGCGCAGCAGGCGAGGATGCGAGGCGTCGGTGAAGTTCCAGACGTAACACCAGTCAGCCGGCGGCGGGCCCGCGCGGCGCTCGTCTTCGAGCAGGCGGCTGACGATCTCGTGGCGGCCACTGCCGGTGTCGCCGAGCACGAAGAGGTTGTAGCCCTCGCCCGGGATGTCGAGCCCGAGGCGGATTGCCGCCACCGCGCGGGCGTGGATGTCGGCTGCTTCCAGCTCAGGCAGTTCGTCGGAGTGCTGGAAGCCGAGCGCTGCGGGGTCGCAGCGGGTGTGGAGACGCTCTGGCGGAAGCGGGGCGGGAAGGGGCATGAACGGGCCTCGCGGGGTTGTCTGACGCCATCATAAACCCTCCGTCATGAGCGCGGTGCGGCGATCAACGTACCCGGAATGGCAGGTTGGCGGTAGCCGCCTTGCCGGTGCGGTCGCGCACGGTGATGAAGAGGCGGTAGGCGCCGGGCCGGGCGGGAGCGATGAAGCGCGCTGTGGAGGCATCTGCCTGCAGCATCTGCACGTCGATGCGCGCTGGCGGGGGCTCGGCGTCGCCGCCCTGGCGCAAGTCGGTGGCTTCGGCGAACACCGCCCACTCCGTCTTGAGCGGCGAGCCGTCGTGGGCGACTGCATCGATGCCGGCGGAGACTTGCCCGCCCGGCGCGAATTCATCCGCGCTGATGCCAATGCCGCGGACCTGAGGCGCAGGCGAGGCAACAGGCCGTCCCCAGGCGGCGGAGAGCACGTCCGTCATCGCGGTGGCGCTGCCGTCGGCAAGCAGCAGGCCGTGCCAGGTCGCGGTCTGCTCCTGCTTGGCACCCCACAGGAAGGGGAACACGCCGTGGATCTGCGGCTGCGTGTTCAGGAAGGCGAGCGCATCGGCAAAGAAGCGCGCCTTCTCGGTGCTGGTGAGCTCGACCGGTGCCCCCCAGGGCTTGCGCCCGGCCTGCCACTGGCCAAGCGGGCCGAGCTCGGCGATCACCACCGGCTTGGTGATCCCGGCCTCGCGCAGGCGCTGCGGCAGATCGAAAACGGCGCCGGCATAGACGTTGATGCCGAGGAGGTCGACATTGGGGCAACAGCCGGCGAGCGTGCGCAAGGCCTCCATGCCGGTGTCGGCCACTACCATCAGGGTTGGATGCGCGGGATCGAGGCGCTTCACCAGGCCGGCGAGACGGTCGATCTCGCGCCACAGCGGCAGCGGATCTGCGGCCCCGGTCTCGATCTCGTTACCCACGCCCCAGGCGAGCAGGGCGGGGTGTGCGCGGTGACGGGCGACGAAGTCGAGCAGCATGGTCTCCTGCGCCCGAACCGCCCTCTCGTCGGCGTAGTTGAAGCCGTGGCGTGGATGCTCGACCCACAGTCCCATCACCACCTTCAGCCCCAGGCGCTGCGCCTCGTCGAGCACCCAGGCGTCGGACTGGCGATACACGCGCACGGTCTTGGCGCCGGAGGCAGCGAGGCGGGCGAGGCTGTTGCGGTCGCCCTCGAAGGCCGCGCCCTGCCATTGCGTGGGCCGTGCGGCTGCGCTGGGTGGCGCTGCCTTGGCAGGGACGGCGCTCAGTGCCAGCGCGGCGAGCAAAAAAGTTATCAGATGACGCACTTGAAATCCCTGGAACCCGTCCCTATTATTAGCACTCGTTGGCAGTGAGTGCTAACAAGCCGCTAGCGACGGGCGCTAGCCCGTCCAAGAGTGCTGCAGATTCTTTTTTTGCGGACTGGTTCCGCACATGTCATCAACCCAAACAGTTGAACCTCAGTTAGGAGAGAACTCGATGAAGATTCGTCCCCTGCACGATCGCGTGATCGTCAAGCGTCTGGAAGCCGAACGCAAGACCGCCAGCGGTATCGTGATCCCCGATAGCGCCGGTGAGAAGCCCGACCAGGGTGAAGTGCTGGCCGTCGGCAATGGCAAGATCCTCGACGATGGCAATGTCCGTCCGATGGCTGTCAAGGTGGGCGACAAGGTGCTGTTCGGCAAGTATGCCGGCCAGACCGTGAAGGTCGAAGGCGACGAGCTCCTCGTGATGCGCGAGGAAGACATCATGGGCGTGGTCGAGGCCTGAGCCTCCCCCGCATTTCTCACCGCTAATCGAAACAATTCCGGAGTTCTGAAGAATGGCTGCTAAAGAAGTCAAGTTTGGTGATTCGGCGCGCGAGCGCATGGTTGCTGGCATCAATATCCTGGCCAACGCGGTCAAGGTGACCCTGGGCCCGAAGGGCCGCAACGTCGTGCTCGAGCGCTCGTTTGGTGCCCCGACCGTGACCAAGGACGGCGTGTCCGTCGCCAAGGAAATCGAACTGAAGGACAAGTTCGAGAACATGGGTGCGCAGATGGTCAAGGAAGTCGCTTCCAAGACCTCGGACATCGCCGGTGACGGCACCACCACTGCCACCGTCCTGGCCCAGTCGATCGTGCGCGAAGGCATGAAGTTCGTCGCCGCTGGCATGAATCCGATGGACCTCAAGCGCGGCATTGACAAGGCGGTCATCGCCACCATCGACGAACTGAAGAAGCTCTCGAAGCCCTGCTCGACCAACAAGGAAATCGCTCAGGTTGGCTCGATCTCGGCCAACTCCGATAGCGACATCGGCGACATCATCGCGCGTGCGATGGACAAGGTCGGCAAGGAAGGCGTGATCACCGTCGAGGACGGCAAGTCGCTGCAAAACGAACTCGACGTGGTCGAAGGCATGCAGTTCGACCGCGGCTACCTGTCGCCCTACTTCATCAACAACCCGGACAAGCAGGTCGCCATCCTCGAGCAGCCCTTTGTCCTGCTGTTCGACAAGAAGATCTCCAACATCCGTGACCTGCTGCCGGTGCTCGAGCAAGTCGCCAAGTCGGGCCGTCCGCTGCTGATCATCGCTGAAGACGTCGAAGGCGAAGCGCTTGCCACCCTGGTGGTGAATAACATCCGCGGCATCCTCAAGACCTGCGCGGTCAAGGCTCCGGGCTTCGGCGACCGTCGCAAGGCCATGCTGGAAGACATCGCCATCCTCACCGGTGGCCAGGTCATCGCCGAAGAAGTCGGCCTGACCCTCGAGAAGGCTACCCTGGACGACCTCGGTCAGGCGGCCCGCATCGAAGTCGGCAAGGAAAACACCATCATCATCGACGGTGCCGGTCAGGCTGAGCGTATCGAAGCCCGCGTCAAGCAGATTCGCGTGCAGATCGAGGAGGCCACCTCCGACTACGACCGCGAGAAGCTGCAGGAGCGCGTGGCCAAGCTGGCAGGCGGTGTGGCGGTGATCAAGGTCGGTGCCGCCACCGAAGTCGAGATGAAGGAGAAGAAGGCCCGTGTCGAGGACGCCCTGCACGCCACCCGCGCGGCAGTGGAAGAAGGCATCGTCCCCGGCGGCGGCGTTGCGCTGCTGCGCGCGCGCGCTGCGCTGGGCGAACTCAAGGGCGACAACCACGATCAGGATGCCGGCATCAAGATCGTGCTGCGCGCGATGGAGCAGCCGCTGCGCGAGATCGTCGCCAACGCCGGTGACGAGCCGAGCGTGGTGGTGAACAAGGTCGTCGAAGGCTCGGGCAACTACGGCTTCAACGCCGCCACCGGCGAATACGGCGACATGGTCGAGATGGGCGTGCTGGATCCGACCAAGGTTACCCGCACCGCGCTGCAGAACGCCGCGTCCGTGGCCGGCCTGATGCTGACCACCGACTGCATGGTCGGCGAACTGGCCGAAGACAAGCCGGCCGGCGGCATGCCCGACATGGGCGGCATGGGTGGCATGGGCGGCATGGGCATGGGCATGTAAGACCCGCCCGGTGCGCGGCGCGCCTCCGTACGGGCGTGTGCCGTGCCGCAGGCAACACGACAAACGGCTCCGCAGCATGTGGGGCCGTTTGTCGTGCACCGCGCAGTGTGTCGTCGCGGTCGCGCACGAAGCATCCCGAAGCGTGGGATAATCTGCAGGCTGTTGCGGGAGAATCGAGGGAGAAAAGTCGGTGGGGAGCGCACACGCCTGATCGGGCACGCACTCCCCGGAACGCCGCTGCGCATGCGTCAGCGTTCCCGAAGACCGAGCAAAAGGAGAACAGCGCACTCATTCTCCGAACCTCCGCTTACAACCAACTTACGGCCCTGAATCTATGCGCATCCTGTTGGCGGAAGACGATCCGGTGATCGCGGATGGCATATGTCGTGCGCTGCGGCGGGGTGGGTGCGCGGTCGATCACGTGGCCGATGGCATGGAAGCGGATGCCGCGCTGGCCAGCCAGGTTTTCGATCTGCTCATCCTCGATCTGGGTCTGCCGCGCATGAACGGGATTGACGTGCTCAAGCGCCTGCGCGCGCGCAAATCGGCCCAGCCGGTGCTGATCCTGACCGCACAGGACGGGGTGGACGACCGCGTGCGCGGACTCGACGCCGGCGCGGACGACTATCTCACCAAGCCCTTCGCGTTGCCCGAGCTCGAGGCGCGCGTGCGGGCGCTGACCCGCCGTGGCACGGGCCAGCCGCGCTGCATCGAGATTGGCCAGCTGACCTACGATCAGGCCGACCGGGTGGTCAAGATCGGCGGCCAGCTGGTCGAACTGTCCGCGCGCGAGATCGGTCTGCTCGAGATCTTCCTGCTGCGGGTCGGGCGGCTGGTGAGCAAGGACCAGCTGGTCGACCACCTGTGTGGCTGGGGCGAGGAGGTGTCGAGCAACGCGATCGAGGTCTATGTGCACCGCCTGCGCAAGAAGCTGGAGGACAGTGGCGTGCGCATCGTGACCGTGCGCGGTCTGGGGTACTGCCTGGAAAACCCCGATGCTGTCCCGGCGGCGAAAGCCTAAGCCCGACAGGGCGGGCAGCCCGCTGCGCAAGTCCGGCCCGCCGAACTCGCTGTTCGGCGAGATCCTCGACTGGATGCTCGCGCCGCTGTTGTTCCTGTGGCCGATCTCCATCATCGTCACCCACAACGTCGCCGACAGCATCGCCAACCAGCCCTACGACCTGGCGCTGGCTGACAGTGTGCGCGCGCTGGCGCGCCTGGTGGCGGTGGAGGAGGGGCAGGTCGTGGTGCATTTTCCGGCACCGCCGCGCGCGCTGTTCCGCGCCGATCAGGACGACGTGGTCTATTACCAGGTCGCGGACGACAAGGGCACGACCATCACCGGCGATGCCGACATTCCACCGGTGCCAGTCCCGGCGTCGCTGGTCGGCGAAGAGGTGCTGTTGCGCGACGCGCTGATCCACGGCGAGGAGGTGCGCGTCGCCTACCGTTACCTGCGGCCTCTGCCCGAAGAATACGATGCCCTGGTCCTGGTCCAGGTTGCCGAGACGCGCAACAAGCGCACCGACCTGGCCTCGCGCGTGGTCACCGGCGTGCTGCTGCCGCAGTTCGCCATCATCCCGCTCGCGGTGGTGTTGGTGTGGGTGGGCCTGAGCCGTGGCATTGCGCCGCTCAACCGTCTGCAGAGCCTGATCCGCCGCCGCCGTCCCACCGATCTGTCGCCCGTCGAGCCCTCCTCGGTGCCCGAGGAGGTGCGCCCGCTGATCGTCGCCTACAACGACATGATGGCGCGCCTCGAGGAAAACCTGCAGGCCCAGCAGCGCTTCATTGCCGACGCGGCGCACCAGATGCGCACCCCGCTGACCGGTCTCAAGATGCAGACCGACCTCGCGATGCACGAGACCGACCCGGAGCAGTTGCGCGATTCGCTCACCCGGATCGCGGAGAGCACCGACCGTGCGGCTCATCTCATCAACCAGCTCTTGTCGCTCGCGCGCGCCGAGGCGAGCTTCGAGAAGCTCTACGTGGTCGAGACCGTGAGCCTGGATGTCGTCGTGCGGGAGGTGGCGCTCGAGCTGTTTCCGCGCGCGCAAGCCAAGCAGATCGACCTCGGCGTGGAGGGCGGTGAGCAGGAGCTACGGGTCGAGGGCAATCCGGTGCTGCTGCGCGAGATGGTGAAGAATCTGGTCGACAACGCGGTGAAATACACCCCGCGGGGCGGCAGCGTCACCGCGCGCACGCGCTTTGCCGGCTCCCCCATCCTCGAAGTCGAGGACACTGGCCCGGGTATTCCCGAGGCCGACCGCGAGCGCGTGTTCGAACGCTTTTATCGTGTGCTCGGCAGCGGTGTAGATGGCTCTGGCCTGGGTCTGCCGATCGTGCGTGAGATCGCCGAGCTGCATCGCGCCACCGTCACCCTCGATGCCAATCCGTGCGGGCAGGGCACGCTGGCGCGCGTGGTCTTCCCGCGCAGCCATCTGCAGCCACCCCCGCCGGTGCAGGGTGATCACGATGCGCTGCGGTGAGCGCAGGCGGGTCCTGACCAGTTGAAAAAATCGCGCAAGCCCTTTGACACAGAGAAATCTATGGCTATAATGCGGACCTCGTTGGCCAGTTAGCTCAGTTGGTAGAGCAGCGGATTGAAAATCCGCGTGTCCGTGGTTCGATTCCGCGACTGGCCACCACGAATCTGAAAATGGGCCGACCTCGCGTCGGCCCATTTGCTTTGCGGTCGCCGATCTGGCCAGAAGTGGCTGATTCGGCTCAATTTTAGGGCAGTTTCGCGATGCTATAATGCGCTCCGCCCTGATCGAACCCTGTTCCGCATGCAACTCTTCGCCCTTGGCCTGAACCATCACACCGCACCGCTCGCGATCCGCGAACGCGTTGCGTTCCAGCCTGAGCGGCTGGATCAGGCCCTGCATGACCTGGCGCGGGCGGATTCGGTGCGTGAGGCGGCCATCTTGTCGACCTGCAATCGCACCGAACTTTACTTCGCGGCCGAACAGCCACAGCATGCGGCCGACTGGCTGGCGCGCTTCCATCACCTCGCGCTGACCGAAGTCTCGCCCTACCTTTATGCCTACCCGCAGCGCGACGCGATCCGTCATGTGTTCCGCGTGGCGAGCGGGCTCGACTCGATGGTGATCGGCGAGCCGCAGATCCTCGGCCAGGTCAAGGATGCCGTCCGTCACGCCGAAGAGGCCGGCACCATGGGCGTGCTGCTGCACAAGCTGTTCCAGAACACCTTTGCGGTGGCCAAGGAAGTGCGCTCGAGCACCGCGATTGGCGCCAATACGGTGTCGATGGCGGCGGCGGCCGTGCATCTGACCGAGCGCATCTTCGAGCGTGTCGCCGACCAGCATGTGCTGTTCATCGGTGCGGGCGAGATGATCGAACTCTGTGCGGCCCACTTCGGGGGTGCCAAGCCGAAGTCGATGACGGTGGCCAACCGCACCGAAGAGCGCGCGCAGGCGCTGGCTGCACGTTTTGGCGCCCAGACCATGCGCATCGATCAGATCGGCGAGGCGCTGCCGCGCTTCGACGTGGTTGTGTCCTGTACGGCCGCGCCGCTCCCCATCGTCGGCCTGGGCATGGTCGAGCGCGCGGTCAAGGTGCGCCGCCACCGGCCGATGGTGATGGTCGATCTGGCCGTGCCGCGCGACATCGAACCCGAGATCTCCGAGCTCGACGACATCTTCCTGTACACCGTCGATGATCTCGCCCAGGTGGTCGAGGCCGGCATGGAGTCGCGCCAGCAGGCAGTGATCGAGGCCGAGCAGATCATCGACACCCGGGTCGACGGCTTCCTGCACTGGATGTCGGCGCGCGATGCGGTGCCGGTGATCCGTTCCCTGCGCGAGCACGCCGAGAACCTGCGCCAGGCCGAGCTCGAACGCGCGCTGCGCCTGCTCGCCAAGGGCGAAGAGCCGCAGCGGGTGCTCGAGGCCTTGTCGCACGGTCTTACCAACAAGCTGATGCACGGCCCCACCCGCTTCCTGAATCAGGCCGAAGGCGAACACAAGGCCGAAGCCGGCCGCGTGGTGCGCGAACTCTTCAACCTGTCCCGCGATCACCGCTAGCCGCACCTTGTCGTGCGCGCCGCCGATGCCGGCAGCGCGTGCGTGTCCGTCCCCCGCCATGAAGCAGAGCATCCGCGACAAACTCGAACACCTCGCCAGCCGGCTTGAGGAGCTGGATCGTACGCTCGCCGCGGAAGATGCTGCGCGCGACATGAACGCCTTCCGCGACCTGTCGCGCGAGCGTGCCGAGATCGAACCGGTGGTGGCGCTTTACCACCATTACGTCCAGGCTGAAGCCGACTGCGTCACCGCGCGCGAGCTGCTCGTCGACCCCGAGATGCGTGAGCTGGGCGAACTGGAGCTGTCCGCGGGCGAAGCGCGTATCACCGAACTGGACGCCGAACTGCAGCGCGCGCTGTTGCCGCGCGATCCGAGGGACGAACGCAACCTGTTCCTCGAGATCCGCGCCGGTACCGGCGGCGACGAGGCCGCGCTGTTCGCCGGTGACCTGCTGCGCATGTATACCCGCTATGCTGAGCGCCAGCGCTGGAAGGTGGAGATCATGTCGGCGAGCGAATCCGACCTCGGCGGCTACAAGGAAGTCATCGTGCGCGTGGTCGGCAGCGGCGCCTATTCGAAGCTCAAGTTCGAATCCGGCGGCCACCGCGTGCAGCGCATCCCGGTCACCGAGACCCAGGGTCGCATCCACACCTCGGCGTGCACCGTCGCGGTGCTGCCCGAGGCCGACGAGGTCGAGGCGGTGGACATCAACCCGGCCGACCTGCGCATCGACACCTTCCGCGCCTCGGGGGCGGGCGGGCAACACATCAACAAGACCGACTCCGCGGTGCGCATCACCCACCTGCCCACTGGCATCGTGGTCGAGTGCCAGGACGACCGCTCACAGCATCGCAACCGGGCGCAGGCCATGGCGGTGCTCGCCGCGCGCCTGTATGACGCCAGGCTGCGCGCCCAGCAGAGCGCCGAGGCCGCGCAGCGCAAGAGCCTGGTCGGCAGCGGCGACCGCTCCGAGCGCATCCGTACCTACAACTTCCCGCAGGGGCGCGTCACCGATCACCGCATCAACCTCACCCTGTACAAGCTCGACGCGGTGATGCAGGGCGAACTCGACGAACTGGTCGATGCGCTGACGCTGGAGCATCAGGCCAGCCTGCTCACGGCGCTGGCGGACGACTGATGAGCGCGCCGACTCAGCCGCCCGCGTACCCGGTCGACATTGCCGGCGCGCTCGCCTGGGCGCGCACGCAGATCGACCTGATCGATGCGCGCGTGTTGTTGCGTCACGTGCTGCAATGCCCGGCTGCGCGTCTGGTGGCATGGCCCGAACACAAGCTTGCCAGTGACGACTGGGCGGACTTCCGAAGCCTGGTCGAGCGTCGTGTGGCCGGCGAGCCGGTGGCCTACCTCACCGGCGAGCGCGAGTTCTATGGCCGCGCGTTCAGGGTCACGCCCGCGGTGCTCGTTCCGCGTCCCGAGACCGAGCTGCTGGTCGAGCTGGCGCTGGCCCACTGCGCTGGCCAGCGCGGCGTGCGCGTGCTCGACATGGGCACCGGCAGCGGCGCGCTGGCGGTGACGCTGGCGCTGGAGATGGACGCGCCCGAGGTGATCGCGCTCGACCGCTCGCGCGAGGCCTTGTGGGTGGCGATGGCCAACGCCGCAAGCCTGGGGGCGAGCGTGTCCTTTGTCCAGAGCGACTGGTTTGCCGCGCTCGGCGACGAGCAGTTCGGGCTCATCGTCTCCAATCCGCCCTACATCGCCGCCGCCGATCCGCATCTGGACCAGGGCGACGTGCGTTTCGAGCCACGTGGCGCCCTGGCTGCCGGGGTGCAGGGGCTGGACGATCTTGCCGAGATCATCGCCGGCGCGCCAGCGCGTCTGCTCGGGGGCGGCTGGCTGTTCCTCGAGCATGGCTATGACCAGGCCGGCGCTGTGCGCGGCCTGCTGACCGATGCCGGTCTCGCCTCGATCGCGTCGTGGAAGGATCTCGCCGGCATCGAGCGCGTGTCAGGCGGGCGCTGGCTCGGGCGCGGGGGCTGAGTACGGCATCAGCGGTTGACGCTCTCTGCCGCTGCCGCCTAAAATTTCCGACTGTTTAACTCAACTTTTCAGGTCACAAGCATGGACATTCAGGACGTCATCCGCGATCAGGTCACCAACAACGACGTGGTGCTGTACATGAAGGGCACGCCCCAGTTTCCGCAGTGCGGCTTCTCCTCCACCGCGGTGCAGATCCTCAAGGGCTGTGGCGTGCGCGAGGTGCTCGCGGTCAACGTGCTCGCAGACAACGACATCCGCCAGGGGATCAAGGATTTTTCCAACTGGCCGACGATTCCGCAGCTCTACGTCAAGGGTGAGTTCGTGGGGGGCAGCGACATCATGCGCGAGATGTACGAGAGCGGGGAACTGCTGCAGATGCTCAAGGACGCGGGCGTAGTCCAGCAGTGATCGTGCGCCCGACTCCGTAAGGAGTCGGGGCTACTCGCCGCAAGGAGACGGGGGCCGCTTCGCTGCAAGGCTCAGGTGGTCTGCAGCCCGGCGCGCGCGCGTTCCACCGCGGCGCGGACCTGCGCGGGCGCGGTGCCGCCGATGTGCTGGCGCGAAGCGAGCGAGCCCTCGACGGTGAGCACCGCGAACACGTCTTCGCCGAGGCGCTCGGCTGCGCCCGGGACATGGGCCATGGCGATGCGCAGCTCATCGAGCGAGAACTGTGGCAGGTCGCAGCCCTTCACATCGGCCGCGCGCACCGCGAGCGCCACGGCTTCGTGGGCGTCGCGGAAGGGCAGGCCCTTCTTGACCAGATAGTCGGCGAGGTCGGTGGCGGTGGCATAGCCCTGGCTGAGTGCGCCGCGCATCGCTTCGGCCTTGACCCTGATACCGGTGATCATGTCGGCGTAGATGCGCAGGGTGTCGATGACCGTGTCGGCGGTGTCGAACAGCGGCTCCTTGTCTTCCTGGTTGTCCTTGTTGTAAGCGAGGGGTTGACCCTTCATCAGGGTGAGCAGGGCGATCAGGCTGCCATTGACGCGGCCCGTCTTGCCGCGCACCAGCTCGGGCACATCGGGGTTCTTCTTCTGCGGCATGATCGAAGAGCCGGTGCAGAAGCGGTCGGCGAGGTCGATGAAGCCCACGCGCGGGCTCATCCACAGGATCAGCTCCTCGGACAGGCGCGACAGGTGCGTCATCAGCAGCGCGCTGGCGGCGCAGAATTCGATCGCGAAGTCGCGGTCGCTGACGGCATCCAGCGAGTTGTAGCAGACCTCGTCGAAGCCGAGCTCGGCGGCGACGAACTCGCGGTCGATCGGGTAGCTGGTGCCGGCGAGCGCGGCCGCGCCCAGCGGCAGGCGGTTGACGCGGTGGCGGCAGTCGGCAAAGCGCTCGGCGTCGCGCCGGCTCATCTCGAAGTAGGCCATCAGGTGGTGGCCGAAGGTCACCGGCTGCGCCACCTGCAGGTGGGTGAAGCCGGGCATTGGCGTGTCGGCGTTGGCTTCGGCGACGTCGAGCAGATTCGTCTGGAATGCGGCGATCAGCGCCAGGATCTGATCGATCGCGTCACGCAGCCACAGGCGGATGTCGGTGGCGACCTGGTCGTTGCGGCTGCGGCCGGTGTGCAGGCGCTTGCCGGCGTCGCCTACCAGTGCAGTGAGGCGTTTTTCGATGTTGAGATGGACGTCCTCGTCGTCCAGGCTCCAGGCAAACTCGCCGCGCTCGATCTCGCCCTTGATCTGCGCCATGCCGCGCTCGATCTCGGCGAGATCCTGCGCGCCGATGATGCCCTGGCGAGCCAGCATCTTCGCGTGCGCGAGCGAGCCGCGGATGTCCTGCGCTGCCATGCGCTGGTCGAAGGACACGCTGGCGGTGTAGCGCTTGACGAGGTCGGAGACGGGCTCGGTGAAGCGGCCGGACCAGGCCTTGGCGGGGGCGTCTGTGGAAGCGCCGGCGGCCGGCGTGGTGGTGTCTGTCATGATGGGGCGCACGAAACGAGACGGCCGGCATGCTGCAGCCGGCCAGGCAAAGGGAAGGGCGCCGCCTGTGCGGCGCGAGGAAAGGCGAAAAAGTATAAAGCAAAAGCCAGCCCGGCTTGCCGGCCCGGGGTTCCCGAGGCCCGCAGGCGGGTGGCTCAGCCGCTGTTGCGCAGCCCCGCTGCGATGCCGTTGATCGAAATGTGGATCCCGAGGCGGATGCGTTCATCGGTGCTGCCCTCCGGGCCCGCATCGCGATGGCGACGCAGCATCTCGACCTGCACATGGTTGAGCGGATCCAGATACGGGAAGCGGTTGCGGATCGAGCGCTTGAGCAGCGGATTGCCGTCGAGGAGTTCCTGCTGCTCGGTGATCCGCAGCACGGCCTCGAGCGTGGCCTGATACTCGGCGCGGATGCGGCCGAAGATCGCCTCGCGCAGGCTGACATCCTTCACCAGTTCGGCGTAACGGCTGGCGATGGCGAGGTCGGCCTTGGCCAGCACCATGTCCATGTTCGACAGCAGGGTCTGGAAGAACGGCCATTCGCGGTTCATGCGCTGCAGCAGCGCGAGGCCGTCGTCCGGGCGGGCGGCGAGGAAGCTGCGTATCGCACTGCCAAAACCGTACCAGCCCGGCAACATCACCCGGCACTGCGACCACGAGAACACCCACGGGATCGCGCGCAGGTCCTCGATGGCGGTGCTCTTCTTGCGCGAGGCGGGCCGGCTGCCGATGTTGAGCGCGGCGATCTCGCTGATCACGGTCGACTCCCAGAAGTAGCGCTCGAAGCCTTCGGTCTCATAGACCAGGCCGCGGTAGGCGGCAAAGGCCGCGTCCGACAGCGCCTGCATGGTGTCGAGGAAGGCCTGCGGGGTGGGGCTGGCGCTGGCCGGGCGCAGGCTGGTCTCGAGCGTGGCAGCGACCAGCACCTCGAGGTTGCGCCGGCCGACCTCCGGATTGCCATATTTGGCGCCGATGACTTCGCCCTGTTCGGTGAGCCGGATCTGGCCCTGCACCGCCCCCTCGGGCTGGGCGAGGATGGCCTGGTAGCTCGGCCCGCCGCCGCGGCCCACCGAGCCGCCGCGGCCGTGGAACAGGCGCAGGCGCACGCCGTGGCGGGCGAAGGTGGTGACGAGTTCGCCCTCGGCCTTGTATAGCGCCCAGCCCGAGGTCAGGAAGCCGCCATCCTTGTTGCTGTCGGAATAGCCGAGCATGACCTCCTGGGTGTGTGCGCGCGCTTCGAGCAAGCCACGGTAGGCGGGCATCGAGAAGATGCGTTCCATGACACCGGCGGCATTCTCGAGGTCCCCGATGGTCTCGAACAGCGGGACGATGTTGACGTCGAGCGCGTTCTCCAGCGGACGCAGGATGCCGGCCTCCTTCAGCAGCACCGCCAGCTCGAGCAGGTCGGAGACGTCGTCGGTCTTGGAGATGATGCAGTTGCGGATCGCCCCCATGCCGTAGCGCCGGTGGGCGCGGCGCGCGCTGCGGAAGATCGCGAGCTCGCCTTCGGTCTCCTCCGAGTACGTCACATGCGGTGAGACCAGCGGGCGGGCAGTGGCGAGCTCTTCGAGTAGCCGCGTGCAGCGCCCCGCTTCGTCGAGGGTGGCGTAGGCGCTGCCGGGGCGGGCGACTTCGAGCAGCTCGGCGACGACGCGCTCGTGTACATCCGAGTTCTGGCGCAGGTCGATCGGTGCGAGGTAAAAGCCGAACACCTTCACCGCGCGCCGCAGGTGGCGTAGCCGCCCGCGCGCGAGCGCCGCCGAGCCGTTGGCCACCAGCGAGCGGTGCAGGATGTCGAGGTCCTCGGCGAGCGCTGCAGCGCCGGGGTAAGGCCGGGCCTCGGCGACCGCATGGCGTACCGGCGCATGGCCGAGCAGCTCGCGATGGGTGGCGGCTAGGCGCGCATAGATGCCGGAGATCGCGCGCCGGTAGGGTTCGTCGCTGCGATGCGGCGAGCGGTCGGGCGAGGCTTCGGCGAGCGCGAGCAGCGCGTCGGAGGCCGATACCAGGCCGAGACCGAGCGAGAGCTGCGAGCCGAGGACGTGCAGCTCGTCCAGGTAATAGCCGAGCGCCACCGCGCATTGCATCGCGAGCGCCTTGTCGAGCACCTCGGCGGTGACGAAGGGGTTGCCGTCGCGGTCGCCGCCGATCCAGCTCCCCACCTGGAGGAAGGCGGCGAGCTCGGGGGCGGCAAGTTCGGGGGCGCCGAGCGCCGGATCGGCCGCGGCGAGGCGGTCCTCGAGACTGGCGTAGAGGCGCGGCAGCTCGCGCAGGAAGGTGGTCTCGAAGTAGGACAGGCCGTTGGTGACCTCGTCGATCACCGACAGCTTGGCGGTGCGCAGCATGCGCGTCTGCCACAGCGTGAGCACCGCGCGGCGCAGCGCCTCGTGGTTGGCCTCGGCTTCCTCGGGGGTGAGCTGCATGCGGTCGCGCTCGTCGAGCAGGCGGGCGAGCACGGTCTCGCAGTTGAGGATGCTCTTGCGCTGCACCTCGGTCGGGTGGGCGGTGAGTACGGGCGACACCAGCGCGGTGTCGAAGAACTCGGCGAGCGCGGCGGGCTCCATCCCGGCGCTGTCGAGCGCCCTGGCCACGGCGTGCTCCAGGCTGCCCGCGCGCGGGGACGAGCCGGCGATCAGGTGGGCGCGGCTGCGGCGGATATGGTGCTGATCCTCGGCGATGTTGGCGAGGTGCGAAAAGTAGCTGAAGGCGCGCGCGACCTGGATGGTCTGCTCGCGCGACAGGGCGTCGAGGATCGCCTCGAGTTCGCGCCGGGCGGCGATGTCGTCGTCGCGGCGAAAGCGCACCGAGTTCTGGCGAATCCGCTCGATCAGCTCGAAGGCCGCAGCACCTTGCTGGTCACGCACGGTGTCGCCGAGCAGGCGGCCGAGCAGGCGGATGTCGTCACGCAGCGGGGCGTCCTTGTCCTGGGTCATGTCGTTTGGTGTTCCGTAGCTTGGGGTCGTGGAGGGGGAAAGCGCTGCTCAGGGTCTGCCGGCCAGCGCCGCGCGCGCCTGGTCGATCGCGTTGTCGACATACTGGCCGTAGAAATCGACCAGTCGCATGCCGATGATCGGTTCGCTCAGCACGCGACCTTCGCTGTCGAGTACGCTGACCGTCGGCGTCAATCGGGCGCCGAGCTGCCTGGCCAGTTCCCGGTGCGTCGTTGCCTTGCCGGCGAAGTCGCTGAGCGCCGCGTCCGAGTCGATGTCGATCTGCCGGAACAGGGCGCGGCGTGCGTTTGCCGGATCATCGGCCATCGGCACGAGGTAGGTCCGCGCCTGATCGCAGTAGCTGCACTGGGCTTGGCTGTAGAGCACCACCATCGGCATCTTTGCCGCGCGCATCGCCGCGCCATCGAGGGCGAGATCGGTCGCCCTGGGCAGGCCAGGCTGGGCCGCCGAGAGTGCGATCGGCACGCATGCTAGAATGCCGGCCAGAGCGCGCACCATAGGTGCCAACCCTGATGCTGCGCTGCGGCATATGTCAGGCGTTGTTCGCATGAAACCATCCTGTCAGGTGAATATCCATCGTGAGCCAAGCGACCCCCGAGCGCATCGTCATCGCTACCCGTGAAAGCCGTCTCGCCCTGTGGCAGGCCGAGCACATCAAGGCCCGGCTGGAGTCATTGTATCCCGGCTGCCGGGTCGAGCTTCTGGGCATGACCACCCGCGGCGACCAGATCCTCGACCGTCCGCTCGCCAAGGTGGGCGGCAAGGGCCTGTTCGTCAAGGAGCTCGAAACCGCGCTGATGGATGGCCGTGCCGACATCGCCGTGCATTCGATGAAGGACGTGCCGATGGAGATGGGCGCGGACTTCGCGCTGCCCTGCATCTGCGCGCGTGAAGTGCCGCTCGACGCCTTCGTCTCCAACCGCTACGAGAGCCTGGCCGACATGCCGCCGGGCGCGGTGGTCGGTACCTCCTCGTTGCGTCGCGAGTCGCAGATTCACGCCCAGTACCCCTTCCTGGGCGTGACCAGCCTGCGCGGCAACCTCGACACCCGCCTGCGCAAGCTGGACGAGGGTCAGTACGATGCCATCATCCTCGCCGCTGCGGGGCTGACGCGCCTTGGCATGGGCGAGCGCATCCGCTCGGTGATGCCGGCCGAGGTGTCGCTGCCGGCCGCAGGGCAGGGCGCGCTCGGCATCGAATGCCTCGCGGCGCGCACTGACGTCATCGGCTGGCTGCAGCCTCTGGTCGATGCCGACACCACCGCCTGCGTGCTCGCCGAGCGTGCACTGGCGCGCGCGCTCGCGGGTAGTTGCGAGGTGCCGCTGGGTGCCTACGCGGTGATCCGCGAACAGCGCCTGTGGCTGCGCGGTTTCGTTGCTCGCCCGGACGGCAGCGAGATCGTGCGTTCGGAACGCGAAGGCGCGCCAGTCGATGCCGACGCGCTGGGGCGTGCACTGGCCGAGGATCTGTGCGCGCAGGGCGCCGAAGCGATCCTGGCCGACATTGGCTGACGTGGTCACGCCGGGTTCGCCCGTGGGCGCTCACGATCCAGCCACGCTGCCTGCAGCACCCCTGGCGGGGCGTACCCTGGTGGTGATGCGTCCGCGTGAACAGGCCGCCAGTCTTTGCGAGCGTATCCGCGCTGCGGGGGGTGAGGCGCTGCTGTTTCCGGTGATCGCGGTCGGGCCCGCGCTCGATGCGGCGCCACTCGAAGCCCTGATCGGGCGTCTGGATGCGTTCGATCTCGCGTTCTTCGTCAGCCCGAACGCGGTCCATTACGCGCTGCAGTTCATCCTCGCGCGGCGTGCCTGGCCGGCCACGCTGAAGGTGGCCACCGTCGGCAAAGGCAGCGAGCGCGTGCTGCGCAGCTACGGTTTCGAACACGTGATTGCGCCGCAGCAGGGCTTTGACAGCGAGGCGGTGATCGCGCTCGCGGAATTCTCCCGGGATGCGGTGGCGGGGCGGCGCGTGCTGATCTTTCGCGGTGACGGCGGGCGCGAATTGCTCGCTGACACCTTGCGCGAACGCGGTGCGAGCATTGAATATGTCACTTGCTACCGGCGCTTCTGCCCTGACCTCGACCCGGCCCTGCTGTTGCAACCGGTGGCACGTGGTGAGATTGACGCACTATTGCTCACCAGCAGCGAAGGGGTGCGCAACCTCCGGCAGATGCTGGGGGCGGAAGGTCTGGCGGCCTTGCTGCCGATCAGGGTATTTGCTTCGCATCCTCGCATCGTTGCGCAAGCATGCGAGGCTGGATTTGACGATGTCGTGGAGACGCCCGCTGGCGATGACGGCCTGATGCAGGCGCTTGTGAACCACTTTGGTTAGAACCGAGGCCATGAAAGAAGAGATTCCCGCCCTGATCCAGCCGCCGCCGACGGCGCAGCAATCGTCCGCGAAGGATGACCAAGGAAGTGCCCGAGCCGACACCCGTGAGTCTGCGGACGGCGGGGCGCAGGTCGTGACGCCCACCCCGCCCGCGGCGGTGGGGGAGTCGGGTCGCAGCCCTGCCGCCTGGTGGGCCCTGCTGCTCGCGTTGATCGCGCTCGGCGGTACGGGGTGGGCCGTCTGGCAGGCGCGGGATACCCGCCTGCAGTCGGTCGAGCTGCGCGAGGAACTGGCGCGGCGCCTGGCGGATGGCGAGTCGATTGCGACCGAGGCGCGCGGCATCGTGCGCCAGCAGCAGGAGGTCATCGCCGCGCTGCAGGGCAAGCTGGGGGCGCTGGCGTCGAAGGTCGAGACCACCGAGGGCCAGGCTGCGGCGCTCGAGGCCCTGTACCAGGAGTTTTCGCGCAGTCGCGAGGACGGGGTGATCGCCGAGGTCGAGCAGGCGGTGGCGCTTGCCGCGCAGCAACTGCAGATCGCCGGCAACGTCGAGGCGGCGCTGATCGCACTGCAGGAAGCCGAGGCGCGGCTTGCGATCCACGATCGCGGTCAGCTCGCCCCGCTGCGCAGGGCGCTGGCGGCTGACATCGACGCACTTCGTCTGCAGCCGGTGCTGGACGTCTCCGGCTTCAGCCTGCGTCTCGAGCGCCTGCTTGAGCGCGCTGACGCCCTGCCGTTCGCCTTCGAAGGCCAGCTGCCGCTGGAGGCGGCGGTCGGCAGCGAGATGGGGCCGGCGGACAGCGGTGGCCTGGCGGGCTGGATGGCCGGCGCCTGGCGCTTCGTCCAGGCCCTGAGCGCTGACGTCTGGCACGAAGTGCGCACGCTGGTGCGCGTGGAACGTCTTGATCAGGACGACCCGGTGCTGCTGGCGCCGGCCCAGAACACCTTCCTGCGCGAAAACCTCAAGATCCGCCTGCTCACGGCCCGCCTCGCGCTGCTCGCTCGCGATGGCCGTACCTATGAGGCCGACCTGTCTCAGGCCCGGGCCTGGATCGAGCGTTTCTTCGATCTGCGCGACGAGCGTGTCCAGGGCGCGCTGAGCGAGCTCAAGGCGCTCGAGGCGGTCAAGGTGCGTTATGAGCCGCCCGACCTCAGCGGCACCTTTACCGCGCTGCGCACGGCGCAGGTGCGCAGTGGTCGTCCGCCGCTGCCGACCGAGCCGCCACGCTCGGGTGCGGTGGTGCCTCTCGAGCCTGCGGCCGCCCCTATCCCGGCGCCTGCGGCAGACAAGGCAGCGTCCACAGCAGCAGAGGTGCAGGAAGCGGCGGTGCCGGATGCGACGACGACCAGAGCCTCGACCGCCGAGGCGCCGATCCCTGAAGCGCCGGCAGCGGCGTCGGCGACTGCCGATCCGTCGTCTGTGCCGGCAGTGAGCGAGTGAGGGCCCCGCGATGCGTGCACTGATCTGGCTGATCGGCATTTTCGCGCTCGCTGTGGGCGTGGCGATGATTGCCGGTGTCAATGACGGCTATGTTCTGGTCGTGCTGTCGCCGTGGCGGGCGCAGATTTCGCTCAATCTCTTCATCGTGCTGCTGGTGGCCGGTGTCCTCCTGGTCCACCTGCTGTTGCGTGTGCTCACGCGCACGCTTGCCCTGCCGTCCAGGGTCTCGCAGTGGCGGGACCGTCGTCGTCGCCAGCGGGCCGACAAAGCGCTGCATGGCGCGATCACCGCGCTCTTCGAGGGCCGTTTCGCGCAGTCGCTGAAGTCGGCTTCGACCGCTTACAGTGCTGGCGAGGGCTCCTCGATGGCGGCGCTCGTCGCCGCGCGTGCGGCCCACGGTCTGCAGGACGAAACGCGTTACCGTGAATGGCTCGAGCATGCGGCCGAGCAGGGCAAGGCCAGCGAGGTGGCGCGCCTGATGACCGAGGCGGAACTGGCGATCGAGAGCCGGCAGTTCGATGTCGCATCGACCCGACTCGCGCAGTTGCGCGAGGGCGGACACAAGCACATCGCAATGCTGCGGCTTGAGTCCGAGGTCGCGCTCGCGCTCGGACGCTGGGAAGAGCTGCTGCATCTACTGCGTCAGCTGCTCAAGCACAAGGCACTCACGGCCGAGCAGGCCGCGCCCGGGATACGCCGGGCTCATGTCGAACGGATGAAGCAGCTCGCTGCTGATCCCGCCGCGCTGGAGGCTTATTGGCGGGCGATTCCGGGCGACGAGCTGCAGGATCGTGGATTGATCGAAGGCGTGCTGCCGCTGATGGCGCGAGCCGGTCGCGCCGCACTTGCGCGGGCGCAGACCGAGCGCCTGCTCGACGAGCGCTGGGACAGCGGCCTGGCGCGCCTGTACGCCGACTGTGCCGGGTCCGTGGATGATGCGCGGGCCTGTCTGCACAAGGCCGAGTCCTGGCTCGAACGTCATCCGCGGGACGCCGGGCTGCTGTTCGCGCTGGGTCAGTTGTGCCAGCGCACCGAGCTGTGGGGCAAGGCGCAGAGTTATCTTGAGGCCTCGCTCGGGCTCAAGCCCGAGGTCGACACTCACCTGGCCCTGGCCCACCTGTTCGACACGCTCGAGCGCCAGGCCGAGGCGCAGCGTCACTACCGTGCGGCCGCTGAGCGAGTGGCGGGCGGTCCCGCCTGAGCGCTGCCCTGTTATGGCGCGCCGCGCGTCCCGGGCTCAGGCCCAAGCGCGCGGCTTGAGGTAGTTGTCGTATAGATCGGCTTCGGCGGAACCTGGCTCGGGTTTCCAGTCATAGCGCCATTTAACGATGGGCGGCATCGACATCAGGATCGATTCGGTGCGTCCGCCCGACTGCAGCCCGAACAGCGTGCCGCGGTCGAACACCAGGTTGAATTCCACGTAGCGTCCGCGGCGGTAAGCCTGGAAGTCGCGCTCTCGCTCGCCATAGGGGGTGTCCCTGCGGCGCTCGATGATGGGCAGGTAGGCATCCAGGAAGGCTTCGCCGACCGACCGTGTGAGCCCGTACGCACTGTCGAAATCAGTGCGGCCGTCGGCGCCGAGGTCGTCGAAGAACAGCCCGCCCACGCCACGAGGTTCGTTGCGGTGCTTCAGGAAGAAATAGCGGTCGCACCAGTCCTTCAGGCGGGCGTATTCGGCCTCGCCGCCAAAGGGCAACACGGCCTGGCGGCAGGTGCGGTGGAAATGACGGACGTCCTCTTCGACCGGGTAATAGGGCGTGAGGTCCATGCCGCCGCCGAACCACCACACCGGCGCCTTGCCCTCGGCGAGTGCGACGAAGCAGCGCACGTTCATGTGCACTGTCGGACAGTAGGGGTTGCGCGGGTGCAGGACCAGCGACACGCCCATGGCTTCGAAGCGGCGGCCGGCGAGTTCCGGGCGGTGCGCGGTGGCCGAGGCGGGCATACCCTCGCCCATCACGTGTGAGAAATTGACCCCGCCGCGCTCGAAGAAGTGGCCCTCCTCGATGACGCGGGTGAGCCCGCCGCCGCCTCCGGGGCGCTCCCAGCCGTCGCTGCGAAAGGGCTGGCCGTCGAAGGCTTCGAGGCGCTCGACGATGTCTTGTTGCAGCCCGGTGAACCAGGGTTTGACCGTGCGCGGATCCATTCAGATCTTGCGCCCGATCGCACGGTAGCCGATGTCGCGGCGGTATTGGCGACCCTCGAAGAAGATACGGTCGGCAACCTCGTAAGCGCGCTTCTGGGCGCTGCGGGCGTTGTCGCCGAGCGCGGTCACGCACAGCACGCGTCCCCCGGCAGTGACGATCTGGCCGTCCTTCTCGGCGGTGCCGGCGTGGAAGACATGGACGTCGTCCTGCTCGACGGTCGGTAGCCCGCTGATGAGGTCACCCTTGCGCGGGTTTTCCGGGTAGCCTGCAGCGGCCAGCACCACGCCCAGCGCGAAGCGGCGGTCCCATTCGGCTTCGGTCCGGTCGAGCCTGCCGGCGATCGCCGCTTCGATCAGGTCGGCGAGATCGGTCTTGAGCCGCATCATGATCGGCTGCGTTTCGGGGTCGCCCATGCGGCAGTTGAATTCGACCACGCGCGGTCTGCCCTCGCCGTCGATCATCAGGCCGGCGTAAAGGAAGCCGGTGTAGGGCAGGCCCTCCGCGGCCATGCCGGCGAGCGTCGGGTTGATGACCTCGCGCATCACGCGTGCGTGCACATCGGGGCTGACCACCGGCGCGGGCGAGTAGGCGCCCATGCCCCCGGTATTGGGACCTTCGTCGCCGTCCTGCTGGCGCTTGTGGTCCTGGCTGGTGGCGAGCGCGAGCGCGTTCCTGCCGTCGGCCATGACGATGAAGCTGGCTTCCTCGCCCTGCATGAACTCCTCGATGACGACGCGCGCGCCCGCATCTCCCATCTTGTTGTCGAGCAGCATCATGTCGATCGCCGCGTGCGCCTCCTCGACCGTCATCGCCACCACGACGCCCTTGCCCGCGGCCAGGCCGTCGGCCTTGATCACGATCGGTGCGCCCTCGGCGTCGATGTAGGCGTGCGCGGCGGACGCGTCCGCAAAGCTGCGGTACTTCGCGGTCGGGATGTTGTGGCGGACGAGGAACTGTTTGGCGAAGTCCTTGGAGCTCTCGAGCTGAGCTGCAGCCCGGGTCGGACCGAAGATCGGCAGTCCGGCCGCGCGAAAGGCATCGACCACGCCCGCGGCGAGTGGCGCCTCGGGGCCGACCACGGTGAAGGCGACCTGCTCCTGGCGGGCGAGTTCGACCAGTGCCGGGATGTCGGTGACCGGGACGTTCTGCACCAGCTGCTCGGCAGCGGTGCCGGGGTTGCCCGGCGCTACCAGCACGCGGGTGACCTTGGGCGACTGGGCGAGTTTCCAGGCCAGCGCGTGTTCGCGGCCGCCAGAACCGATGACGAGGACTTTCATGTGCTGCTCCGAATCTCTGCGGGGGTGGTCGCGCTCAGTGGCGGAAATGCCGGAAGCCGGTGAAGACCATGGCGATATTGTGTTCGTTGGCCGCCGCGATGACCTCTTCGTCGCGCATCGAACCACCGGGCTGGATCACCGCGGTGGCGCCGGCCTGGGCGAGCACGTCGAGACCGTCGCGGAAGGGGAAGAAGGCGTCCGAAGCGACCACGCAGCCGGTGATCGAGAGGCCGGCATTTTCGGCCTTGATCTTGGCGATGCGGGCCGAGTCGACGCGGCTCATCTGGCCGGCGCCGACGCCCACGGTCATGCCGTCCTTGCAGTAGACGATGGCGTTGGACTTGACGTACTTGGCTACGCGCCAGGCGAACAGCATGTCGCGCATCTCCGCATCGGACGGTGCGCGCTGGGTCACGACCCTGAGGTCGGCGACCTGGATGCGTGCTTCGTCAGCGCTCTGCACCAGCAGGCCGCCGCCCACGCGCTTGTAGTCGAAGGCGCCTGCGGGCTGCCCGAGCGGGCAGGTGAGCACGCGTACGTTCTTCTTGCTGGCGAGCAGCTCGAGCGCGTCGGCGGTGTAGGACGGGGCGATCAGCACTTCGAGGAACTGCGCCGACACGGCCTCGGCCGCAGCGCGGTCGACCTCGCCATTGAAGGCGATGATGCCGCCGAAGGCGGAGGTGGGGTCGGTGGAGAAGGCCTTCTTGTAGGCCTCGAGCGCGCTGGCGGCGACGGCCACGCCGCAGGGGTTGGCGTGCTTGACGATGACGCAGGCGGGGGTCGAGCCGTCGAAGGCCTTGACGCATTCCCAGGCCGCGTCGGCGTCGGCGATGTTGTTGTACGACAGCTCCTTGCCCTGCAGCTGGCTGTAGCCCGCAACGCCGCCCTCGGCAGCGCCGCGCTGGCGGTAGAAGGCCGCGCTCTGATGCGGGTTTTCGCCATAGCGCAGGTCCTGCACCTTGTCGAAGGCGAGTTGCAGGCGCTCGGGGTAGGTCTGCAGCGACACGTCGCCGGCCTCGTTGGTCACGAGCGCGGTGAGGTAATTGGAGATCGCCGAGTCGTAGCGTGCAGTGTGGGTGAAGGCCTTCACCGCGAGCGCGAAGCGGGTCTTGTGGCTGAGCTTGCCAGCGTTGGCCTTGAGCTCCTCGACGATGAGGTCGTAGTCCTCGGGGTCGGTGACGATGCCGACACCGCCCTGCTCGTTGCCGTGGTTCTTGGCCGCGGCGCGCACCATGGTCGGGCCGCCGATGTCGATGTTCTCGATCGCGTCTTCCAGCGTGCAGTCGGGTTTCGCCACGGTTTGCTGGAAGGGGTAGAGATTCACCACCACCAGGTCGATGCGGCCGATGTCGTGCGCAGCGATGGTGTCCATGTGTTCCGCGAGGTCGCGGCGGGCGAGGATGCCGCCGTGCACCTTCGGGTGCAGGGTCTTGACCCGGCCGTCGAGCATTTCCGGGAAGCCGGTGTGATCGGAGACGTCGGTCACCGGCAGGCCGGCTTCGCGCAGCAGGCTGGCGGTGCCGCCGGTCGACAGTAGCTTGATGCCGAGGGCGGAGAGCGCGCGCGCAAAGTCGAGCACGCCGCGTTTGTCGGAGACACTGATCAGGGCTTGGGAGACGTTCATCGTGGTGCCTGGGGTGAGGATGGAGAAAGTCGGATCGACACTTCGCTGTCGACGGTCAGCCAGCAGCATGCAGGCGTGAGGCGCTGCGTGCCATGTTCAGGGTTCACGGCCAGGGTTTCGGGGCCGGTGTTCACAGCAGTTCGTAGTCGGTGAGCTTGCGCCGCAGCGTGTTTCGGTTGATGCCGAGCATGTCGGCCGCCACCGTCTGGTTGCCATTGGCGCGCCGGAGCACGAATTCGAGCAGCGGGCGTTCGACGTTACGGATCACCATGTCGTGGATCGCGGTCGGCTTTTCGCCGTCGAGGTCGCGGAAATACTGGTCCAGCGTGCGGACGACGGCGTCCGCGATCTCGTTGCTGCGGCTGGTCATGCTGCGAGTTCCTGCACGTAATCGGCCTGCTCTTCCGCCTCGTAGCGCAGGCGGGCATCCGCTTCGGCGAGCAGGCCAAAGAATTCGTCCACCGCAGCGAGCTGGGCGGGGATGTCGGGAATCTGGTTCATCGTGCGGCGGAAGGCCGCCGAGCCGACCAGGCCCTTGGTGTACCAGGAGATATGCTTGCGCGCGATCTTCACGCCGCGGTCTTCGCCGTAGAAGGCGTACAGGTCGGCCAGATGCTCGCGGCACACCTGATGGATCTCGCTCACTAGCGGCGGCGGCAACAGCTCGCCGGTGGCGAGAAAGTGCTCGATCTCGCGGAAGATCCACGGCCGGCCCTGTGCCGCACGCCCGATCATGACGCCGTCGGCGCCGGTGTAGTCGAGCACATGTTTGGCCTTTTGCGGGCTGGTGATGTCGCCGTTGGCGATCACTGGGATCTTCACCCGCGTCTTGACGTGGGCGATGGTGTCGTACTCCGCTTCGCCCATGTATTGGTCGGCGCGGGTGCGGCCATGAATGGCGATTGCGCGGATGCCGCAATCCTCGGCGATGTGGGCGATCGTGGGCGCGTTCTTGTTGGCACGGTTCCAGCCGGTGCGGAACTTGAGCGTGACCGGCGTATCGGGCACCGCCTTGACCACCGCCTCGAGGATGCGCGCGACCAGCGCTTCGTCCTGCATCAGCGCCGAGCCGGCCATCACGTTGCACACCTTCTTCGCCGGGCAGCCCATATTGATGTCGATGATCTGGGCGCCGTTGTCGGCGTTGTACTTCGCCGCTTCGGCCATCATCGCCGGGTCGGCGCCCGCGATCTGCACCGAGATCGGGTCGACCTCGCCGGTGTGGTCGGCGCGGCGGCGGGTCTTCTCGCTGCCGTAGAGCAGGGAGTTGGAGGTGACCATCTCGGACACGGCGACGCCGGCCCCCAGCTTCTTGCACAACTGGCGGAAAGGACGGTCCGTCACCCCGGCCATGGGGGCGACGAAGAGGTTGTTGCGCAAGGTGAAACCGGCGAACTGCATGGTCGAAAGGGCAAGCGAAAACGAAGCATTTTACCCTATCGACCCGGGCACGTGTCGCAGCGCCGCGACGCGGGACCGTGACTGCCGTGGAAGGGGGCAGCGATGTTGCGGGTTCGTGGGGCCGGGGCCGGGGTCGGCGGCGCAGTGTGGGGGCGCGGGGCTATGGTCGGGGAGACGGCGCAGGGTCGCGGGGCCGGGGCTGCGGGTGCCGCCTGCACTCGCGGCCCTTCGCTTTGCTCCGGGCTGTCCTCGGTGGAGGACGTTGCGGAGGCGGCGACGCAAACTCGGCGCTGCGCGCCTCAGACATGCGTCGCCTTGATTCCCCCGCAACGCCCTCCACCTCGGCGCTCCTGAAGTTGGCACCCGCAGCCCCGGCCCCGCGACCGGAAACGTGGGTGCGTCTTGCGGGCGAGGCCCCTTGCGACTTCAACGCTCGTTTGCGTTCTCCAGCGCCTGTTCGAGGTCGGCGATCAGGTCGGCGGTGTCCTCGATGCCGACCGACAGGCGCAGCAGGTCGAGCGGGCAGCGCGTGCCCGGACCCTCGACTGGGCCGCGGTGCTCGATCAGGCTCTCAACCGAGCCGAGCGAGGTGGCGCGGCGGAAGAGCTTCACGGTGCCGGCGACCCGGCGCGCCGCTGCCTCGCCACCGCGCACGCGCAGCGACAGCATCGCGCCGAAGCCGCCGTCCATCTGCCGGCGAGCGATGTCGTGGCCGGGATGCGCGGGCAGGCCGGGGTAAAGCACCGCGTGCAGGGCCGGGTGGTGTTCGAAATGCTGCGCGATACGCAGCGCCGAGGCGGCGGCGGTGCGCACGCGCGGGAACAGCGTGCGCAGGCCGCGGTTGAGCAGCCAGGCCTCGAACGGACCGAGCACGGCCCCGCCGGCGGCGCGCGCGGTCCGGATGCGTGCCCAGAAGTCGTCGGTGTGGCGCGTGACCAGCACGCCGGCGACCACGTCGGAGTGGCCGTTGAGGTACTTGGTGGCCGAGTGCATCACCACGTCGGCACCGAGCGCGAGCGGGCGGGTGAATACCGGCGTCGGCACGGTGGAGTCCACCACCAGGCGCCCGCCGGCGGCGTGGGCGAGCTCGGCGGCGCGGGCGATGTCGGTGATCTCCCAGGTCGGGTTGGCGGGGGTTTCCACCCACACCAGGTCGGCCGGGCGCTGCAGCAGCGCGGCCAGTTCGTCACCATCGGCGTAGAAGTCGAGGCCGAGCTGCCAGTTGGCGCTGAAGCCGATCAGCCAGTTGCGCAGCGACCAGTACATGTCGTGCGGGGCGACGATGCGGGCGCCCGGCTTCAGCGCCAGCAGCACCGCGGTGGCGGCGGCCATGCCGGAGGCGAACAGTGCGGCTGCGGCGCCGCCCTCGAGTTTGCACAGCAGCGCTTCGGCGGGGTCGTAGGCGGGGCTCGCGTCACGGGCGTAGATGCGTCCGCCCGGCAGGCTGCCGTCCTCGGCGCGCTCGAAGGTGCTTGCCAGATGGATCGGCGGCACGATGTCGCGGTGCGGCATGGCGGCTGCACCCAGGCCCTGGGCGGCGAGCGTGGCGGGAGCGAGCGTGTCGTCGTGCTGCATGAGGTGCAGTCCTTGCGGGCGAGGGGGTTGAAGACGGTGAGCGGGTAAGCGGAGCAGGGTGCCTGGAACAGGATTGGGGCATGCCGGAGTGCTGAGGCGCGTGCCCGTGACGCCCGTGGCTACAGGGGCTGGCTCTCGTCTGAGGATCACGTCGGGTGACGCGAGCCTACAAGCTCGCACGCTTGGTGTCGAGTCGGCCGCGCAGGTAAAATCATGGGCTTTTTCCAGCCCAGGCCTCAAGTCGTGATCCGCATCGAAAACCTGCGCAAGACCTACCGCGCCGCCGACGGCCGCGAGGTCGAGGCGCTCGCCGATATCGCGCTCAAGATCGGCAGGGGTGAAGTGTTCGGCATCATCGGTCGCTCGGGCGCGGGCAAGAGCACGCTGATCCGCACCCTGAACCTGCTCGAGCGCCCCAGCGCCGGGCGCGTGCTGATCGATGGCGAGGACATCACCACGCTCGACCGCGAAGGCCTGTACGCGCTGCGCCGGCGCGTGGGGATGATCTTCCAGCACTTCAACCTGCTCAACGCCAAGACCGTCGCCGACAATATCGACTGGCCGCTGAAGGCGACCGGGCACGCGAACGCGGCCGAGCGTGCGGCGCGGGTGAAGGAACTGCTCGCGCTGGTCGGGCTGTCCGAACAGGGGCACAAGTATCCCTCGCAGCTCTCGGGCGGGCAGAAGCAGCGCGTGGGCATCGCGCGCGCGCTCGCCAACCGGCCGCAGATCCTGTTGTGCGACGAGGCGACCTCGGCGCTCGACCCCGAGACCACGCAGTCCATCCTGCGCCTGCTGCTCGACATCAACCGCCAGCTTGGGCTCACCATCGTGCTGATCACCCACGAGATGCAGGTCATCCGCACGATCTGTGACCGCGTCGCGGTGATCGACGGCGGGCGCATCGTCGAATCGGGCAGGGTGGCTGACGTCTTCCTGCATCCGCAGCATCCGGTCACGCGCAGCATGGTGGCGCAGAGCGATGCGCTCGCGGCGGCGAGCTTCGACCCGGCGCATGCCTACCTGCAGGACAAGCTGCGCGGCACGCTGGTGCGCCTGACCTACATCGGCGATGTCACCTACCAGCCCATCCTGAGCCGCATCATGGCCGGCGCCAAGGTGCAGATCACGATCCTGCAGGGCGAGGTGTCGAGCATCAAGGACGTTCCGTTCGGCCAGCTGCTGCTCGAGCTCGAGGGCAGCGAGGACGACATCCGCGAGGTGTTCGCCGAGCTCGACCGCCACCAGATCCACCACGAGGTGCTGCAGTAATGGACCTGTCCGTCATCGACTGGAGCGACATCTGGATCGCGACCTGGGAGACCCTGGCCATGACCGGGGCGTCGCTGTTCTTCACCATCCTGCTCGGCCTGCCGCTGGGCGTCCTGCTGTTCGTCACCGCCAGGCGCCAGCTGCTCGAGCAGGGCTTCGTCTACACGGTGCTGTCTTTTGTGGTCAACGTGCTGCGCTCGGTGCCTTTCCTGATCCTGCTGATCGTGATGATCCCGGTCACGGTGGTCCTGATCGGCACCTCGCTCGGCGTCGAGGGCGCGATCCCGCCGCTGGTGGTGGGAACTGCGCCCTTCTTCGCGCGTCTGGTCGAGAACGTGCTGCGCGAGGTCGACCGCGGCGTGATCGAGGCCTGCCAGGCGATGGGCATCCGCACCTCGCGCATCATCTTCGGCGCGCTGCTGCCTGAGGCCCTGCCCGGGCTGATCGCTGCGGTCACGGTGACTGCGATCACCCTGATGTCCTACGCCGCGATGTCTGGTGTGATCGGCGGCGGTGGCCTGGGCGATCTCGCGATCCGCTTCGGCTATCAGCGCTTCCAGACCGAGGTGATGGTGATCACTGTCGCCCTGCTGGTCGTGCTGGTCCAGATCATCCAGTACTCGGGCGACCGCCTGGTGCTGTATTTCACCCGCAAGTAATCCTCACAAAGGAGCTTCAGATGTCGCTTACCCTGCGCAAACTCTTCGCTGCCGCCTTCGGCACGCTCGCCCTCGCCGCCGCTTCCGCGGCGGTTGCCGCCGATCGTCTGGTCATCGCCGCCACGCCGGTTCCGCACGCCGAGATCCTCGAGTTCGTCAAGCCGATGCTGGCAAAGGAGGGCGTGGAGCTCGAGGTGAAGGTGTTCACCGACTACGTCCAGCCCTCGATGCAGACCAATGAGAAGCGCGTCGATGGCAACTTTTTCCTGCATCAGCCCTACCTCGACGCGTTCAAGCAGAAGCACAAGAACGACATCCAGACCGTGGTCGCCAAGGTTCACGTTGAACCGCTCGGGGCCTACTCGGGCAAGCACAAGGCCGTGGCCGACATTCCCGACGGCGCCACCGTGGCGATCCCGAACGACCCGTCCAACTCGGGTCGTGCGCTGCTGCTGATGGCCAGGAACGGGCTGATCACGCTCAAGGACCTCAACAACATCTCGGCCACCCAGAAGGACATCGCCGAGAATCCGAGGAAGTTGAAGATCCGCGAGCTTGAGGCCGCGACCCTGCCGCGCATCCTCAACCAGGTGGACCTGGCGGTGATCAACACCAACTACGCGATCGAAGCCAAGCTCAACCCGTTGACGGATTCGCTCTTCATCGAGGATGCCAGCTCGCCCTACGCCAACCTGCTGGTGGCGCATGAGGAGAGCGCAAAGAGCGAGGCGATGAAGAAGCTCGCCGCGGCGCTGAACTCGCCGGAGGTGAAGCAGTTCATCGCCGACAAGTACAAGGGCGCGGTGGTGCCGGCGTTCTGATCGGCAGCGGCCATCGCGCCGCCGGGTGGTAGCGCTCATAAAGCTAAAGGCTTGCAGTCCCGTGTCCGGGGCGCAGGCCTTTTTGCTGACTGCGTGAGCAGGCTCAGGGCCAGGCGCGGGCGCCGAACAGCATCCGGCGCGCGACGAAATGGCGCAGTGGCGGCAGCAGATCGAGGGCAAACAGCGCAGCGCCGCGCGCATGGCGCAGTGGGGCAAAGTCGTTGCTGAACACCCGGACCAGCGTGTCGGTAAAGCGGATCGTGCCGAGGCGGTCGAGGCCGCGGGCGGCCGCGTAGGCTGCGAGCACCTCTAGGCGGCCGGGGTCGAAGGCGGCCGTGCCCGGCATGGCGGCACCGGCCGCGTGCGCCGAGCCAGTCGTGCCCGCCTGCGCGATGAGCGTCGCCGACCGGGCTGAGTCTCCTCGCTTGATCAGGGTCTCGGCCAGTGCCCACACATCACGCAGCGCGAGGTTGAAGCCCTGGCCGGCGACCGGGTGCAGGGTCTGCGCCGCGTTGCCCAGCCACACCATGCGCTGGGCGATCGTCGAGCGCCGGTAGCGCAGTACCAGCGGGTAACGCAGGCGCGCGCCAACGTCGGTCAGACGTGCGCGGCCACCGATGTGCGCCTGCAGGCAGGCGAGGTAGGCGTCGTCGTCGAGCGCGAGCAGCTCGGAGGCCGTCTCCGGGTGCGCCACATGCACCAGCGCGTAGCCCTCGCCCTTGGGCAGCAGGGCTATCGGGCCCTGCGGGGTGAAGCGCTCGAAGGCAGTGTGGCGATGGCCGCCGGCCACCTGGACGTCGGCGATCAGTGCGTGCTGGCCGTAGTCGTGCTCGACCACATTGGGGTCACCCGCTCTCAGCCCACCCTCGGCGCAGGCGGCCAGCCGCGCGCGCAGCCTGGCGGCAGGCTTGCCGGTGCCGGCGAGGCTGGCGATCACATCGTCCGCGCTGGCAGCGAGATTGATGATCTCGGTCTCGTCGAGCACCGGGATGCCGGCCGTGTCCACCGCCCTGCGCAGGGCGGATGCGAGCGCGCCTGCCGAAGCCACGTAGCCCAGCGCAGGCAGCGCGTGCTCGCTGGCGTCGATCAGGGTGCGCCCGAGTCCGCCCTGGTGCGAGATGTGGATGTGCTGGATCGGCGTGGCCGGCAGCCCATCCCAGACGCCGAGGCGCTGTAGCGTGAGCCGGGTGCCGTGGGCGAGCGCGAGGTCGCGCGGGTCGCGCGTCACTGCGTCGCAGGGGCGGGCGTCGGCGAGCACGATGTCGAGTCCGGCGTCCTTGAGCGCGAGGGCGAGCGCGAGACCGACCGGGCCCGCGCCGACGATCAGCAGGTCATGGACGGTGTCCGCTGCGCGCTCAGCCATGGCCCGCCTCGCGCATCAGGGCTTCGATCTCGGCGACCGACTTGGGCGCGTCCTCGGTGATCAGCTTGCAACCGTCGGCGGTGACGATCGCGTCGTCCTCGATACGGATGCCGATGTTCCAGAAGACCTCGGGCACATCGTCGGCGGGGCGGATGTAGCAACCCGGTTCGATGGTCAGCACCATGCCCTCGACCAGGGGGCGCCATTGACCTCCGAGCTTGTATTCGCCGGCGTCGTGCACGTCCATGCCCAGCCAGTGGCCGGTGCGGTGCATGTAGAAGCGGCGGTAGTCGCCCTTTTCCAGCACCGCATCCAGACTGCCCTTGATGAGGCCGAGCTCAAGCATGCCCTCGGCAAGCACCCTCACCGCGGCGTCGTGCGGCGCGTTCCAGTGCGCCCCAGGTCGGGTGGCCGCACGCGCGGCGGCCTGGGCAGCGAGCACCATCTCGTACACGTCGCGCTGGGGGCCGGAGAAGCGGCCGTTGATGGGGAAGGTACGGGTTATGTCAGAGGCATAGCCGTCGAGCTCGCAGCCGGCGTCGATCAGCAGCAGCTCGCCATCCTTCAGGGGCTTGTCGTTCTCAATGTAGTGCAGCACGCAGGCGTTGGCACCGCCAGCGACGATCGAGGTGTAGGCCGGGGCCTGGCTGCCGGCCGCGCGGAAGGCGTGCAGCAATTCGGCCTCGATCTCGTATTCGAAGCGCCCCGGGCGGGTGGCGCGCATCGCGCGGCAATGTGCTGCGGCGGAGATCTTCGCCGCGCGGCGCATGGTGGCGAGTTCGCAGGCGTCCTTGATCAGGCGCATCTCGTCGAGTTCGGCGCGCAGGTCACGCACCGAGTGCGGCGGGGTCAGGCCGCTGCGCGCCTTGTCGCGCACGGCATTGAGCGCACCGAGCACCCTCGCGTCCCAGTCGTTGTCGTAGCCCAGGCTGGTCCACAGCAGGGGCTGATCGGCGAGGTAGTCGGGCAAGCGTTTTTCGAGGTCGCCGATGGTCCAGGCCTCGTCGAAGCCGAAGGCCTCGCGCGCAGCGTCCGGGCCCCAGCGGTAGCCATCCCAGATCTCGCGCTCCGCGTTCTTCTCGCGGCAGAACAGGATCTGCCGGGTTTCCTGGCCGGCGACCAGCACGACCACCGCCTCGGGCTCGCGGAAGGCGGTGAGGTAGTAGAAGTAGCTGTCGTGGCGGTACGGGTAATGGGCGTCGCGATTGCGCACGCGCTCTGGCGCGGTGGGCAGGATGGCGACGCCCCCGCCGGCAGCCTGCATGCGCTGGAGCAAGCGGGCGCGGCGGGCACGGAAGGTGGCAATGTCCACGGCGGTGGCGTCTTTCAGAAGGGTTGAGGCGTCCATGGGCGAAATTATGTCACGGGGGGTAAGGGTTACGGAGGTCTCGGAAAGCGGCCGGTGACGTGAGCTTGCAGGACGGGTGCCCTGTTCTACACTGAAAAGTGTTTTTTGCGCAGGGTTGCGTCGGTCTGGCCGAGATGCGTGCGGGCACATCAGTTCTCTGTCTTGATTCAAAGTGAATTAGATTTTAATAAAAAGCTGATATATCTCCGGCCGTTAGCATCACACGATGTATGGGTGTTTTCGGAGGAAAACAAAATGGGTACGCGAACATTTGGCTGGCGCAAGTGGTTCGGCGCTGCCCTGCTCATCGCCGCGAGTTCCCTCGCGCTGGCAGCGACTGGTACAGGGCTTGGTGCAGGGGCGCTGCCGATTGCAGCGGCGGGCGGCAACGCTCAGAGCACGGCCGACCACAGCAAGTTCAAGGCGCTGCAGGGGCCCTTCAAGACGGGCCCGGAGGTGACGAAGGCCTGTCTGGCATGCCACAACGAAGCCGCCCACCAGGTCATGAAGAGCATCCATTGGACGTTTGAGGCAATCAGTCCGACGACGGGCAAGAAGCTTGGCAAGCAGCACGCCGCCAACAACTTCTGCGGCTCCATTCTTTCCAACGAGCCGCGCTGCACCAGCTGCCACGTTGGCTACGGCTGGAAGGACAAGAGCTACGATTTCACCAATCAGGAAAACGTCGACTGTCTCGCGTGCCACGATACGACCGCGACCTACAAGAAGGTCCCGACTGATGCCGGCCATCCCTTGTACGAGCCGCGCGAGATGCCCAAGGGCAGTGGCAAGATCGTGCAGCCGCCGGATCTCGCCAAGATCGCCCAGAACGTCGGAAAACCCGGTCGCCAGAACTGCGGAGCCTGTCACTTCAATGGCGGCGGTGGCGACGCGGTCAAGCATGGCGACCTCGATACCTCGCTGATCAAGCCCAGCCGTGACGTGGACGTTCACATGTCGCCCGACGGCGAGAACATGGCGTGCGCCGACTGCCACACCTTCAACGCCCATCAGCCCTCCGGCAGTCGCTACGCGGCGACGGCGAAAGACACCAAGGGGCTGGACATGAAGTATCAGGATCACAAGCGTGCGACCTGTGAGTCCTGTCATGAGCTCACGCCGCACAAGAATGAGCGCCTGAATAATCACGCCAATCGCGTGGCCTGTCAGACCTGTCACATTCCCGAGTTCGCGCGTGGCGGCATCGCAACCAAGACGCTGTGGGACTGGTCGACCGCTGGCAAGCGTGGACCCGATGGCAAGCCGCTGTTCATCAAGGATGATCATGGCCATTTGAGCTACTCGGCCGAGAAGGGCGATTTCGCCTACGGCGAGAATCTGCGTCCGACCTACAAGTGGTACAACGGTGTGGTTCATCAGATCGCCATCACCGACAAGATCGATGACAGCAAGATCCTCGAACTGAACCGGGTCGAGGGTTCGGCGAGCGATCCGAACGCGCGCATCTGGCCGTTCAAGGTGATGGTCGGGAAGCAGCCATATGACCCGGTGAACAAGACGCTGGTGGTGAATCACGTCTATGGCCAGGACGACACCGCCTTCTGGAGCAATTTCGACTATGCAAAGTCGATCAGGGCGGGGATGAACTACGCCGGTCTGCCGTACAGCGGACAGTTCGACTTCATCGAGACGCGGATGAACTGGTTCATCACACATATGGTCGCGCCCAAGGAAAAGGCGGTGCAGTGCAATGAATGCCACACTCGCTCGGAGGATGGCCGACTCGCGGAGATCAAGGATATCTACCTCCCCGGCCGTGACCGCAACGGCTGGATCGACCTCCTCGGTGGCCTGGCGATCATCGGCGCGATCGGTGCCGGTTCGATCCACGGTATCGCCCGCATCCTTACCCGTCGCAAGGAGCGCTGAAAATGAGTGAGCAACGCATCTACATCTACAAGCGATACGAGCGCTTCTGGCACTGGTCGCAGGCGCTGCTGATCATCGTGATGATGATCACCGGCTTCGAGATACATGGCAGCTACACGGTGATGGGCTTCAAGGATGCGGTCGATGTCCATACGTGGGCGGCCTGGACCCTGCTGGTGATCTGGGCGTTTACGGTCTTCTGGCAGTTCACAACCGGCGAGTGGCGCCAATATATCCCGTCGATGCGTAACGTCTCGGCGATGGTGCGTTACTACACGGTCGGTATCTTCAAGGACATGCCGCATCCTTTTCGCAAGACGACGGTGCAAAAGCACAATCCGCTACAGCGTCTGGCCTACCTTGCGCTACTTGCCTTAATCTTGCCGCTCATCTGGGGCTCAGGCCTGCTGTACCTGTTTTACGGCAACTGGGGTCAGCTCGGACTCGATGGTTACCTGTCGCTCAAGGCCGTGGCGCTGGTTCACGCAGCCGGGGCTTTCATGTTAACGGCATTCTTCTTCATCCACGTCTACCTGACGACGACGGGACATACGGTGTTTGCCCACATCAAGGCGATGATCACCGGTTGGGAAGAACTGCGCGACGAGGGAGAATCGCCGGCTATGGGCCAAAAGCGCCCTACGGGCAAGGCTTGAAGCTGAGTCGCCATGACGACGCCCCGCGGCTTGTTCAGCGTGGGGTGTCTTCGTCTGGCAACTCGTAGCGATCGGCGACGTACGCAGGTCCCTTCATCACGAACACGATGAAGCAATAGATAGCAACGGTCACGACCACCGTCCAGTGGAGCAGCACCGCCGCAATCACCCAAATGTCGACCATTTGCAGCGAGCGTGCGGTTTCGTAGCTCTCATCCCCCCACCAGAACATGCGTGCGAGCAGGGCGACGGTGACACAGGCTGCCGTTCCCACGAGTGCAATCATTGGGAGTCGGGCAAGGATCTTGCGCTCCAGCCCGGCGGGCTCGGTGCGGGAGCCGGGTAGTCGCTTCCAGCGCTTTTTCATCATGTGCTCCCTTGTTGTCATGGGGGTGGGCGGGTCTTGAGGCATGCCGCGCTTTGCCGCGGGGCGGCGATTTGGGGAAAAACCGCAAAACTTGACCGCTGCGAGGACGGCCCGGCGCTAGAATAACAAGCAGTTCAAGGCGCACTGCGTAAATGATCGCGCCCGATTCAATCCGGCGAAGTCTCAGCCAGTATCGTCGCGGCACGTGTGCCATTGACTCCCGTTCCCGTACCCGAGTTCTCTTCGACATGACCCCTGACCAAGCCGAGACTGGCGCCGACGGCGCCGTCTATGTGCAGCCGCAAGAAGCGGCCACGCCTGCTCGTATCGAGCCCCGCGCCATGCTCAAGCGCCTGCAGTCGGAATCACCCGCCTTCCGTGACTGCAAGCCGCTGGCGCTGAAGATCGATGTAAACATTCTCGAGCGCTTTCCGGAGTTCGACCGCAAGAACCTTCGCATTGCGATGCGCATGCATACGGCGTCGACGAAGTACCTGAAAGCGGTCGAGCGTGGCAGCGAGCGCTTTGATCTGGAGGGCAAGCCGGTCGGCGAGGTGACACAAGAGCAGCGCGAGCACGCTGCGGCGACCCTTAAGGAGCGTTTTGCCGCGGTGGCCAGGCAGCAGCGGGAAAAACGTGAGGCGGAGGAGGCCGAGCGCAAGCGCGAAGAAAAGCTCAAGCAACTCGTGAGCAAGTTCGGCCGCTGAACCCAGACCGCAGCCCAGACCGCAGTCTCAACGCAGGTCGTCCCTGACTGCGTCAGCCCGCGCCACCCAGAGACCGGCTCCGGTCGCCACTGTGACTGCGAGGCCCCCGCCGATGTGCCCGGTGCCGATCATCAGGCCGGCCAGCACGCCGAGCGCCAGAAGACTTTTGCGTGTCGTGGGTTTCATGCTGCACCTCTCGCTGGACTGTGTGAATGACTGTATATATGAACAGATATCGACGCAAGCCATCGCGTTCTTCCGCGCGCCCGGGCTTGCGCTATAATCGTCGCCCATCGCCGGCATAGCTCAGTTGGTAGAGCAGCTGATTTGTAATCAGAAGGTCGTGGGTTCGATTCCTATTGCCGGCACCATAGAATCAAGCACTTACGCCAATCCTTCGGGGTTGGCGTTTTGCTTTCCGTTTCCATGTAAGCCTTTTGTAAGCGCCAGCGAAAGGTCAGCACCACGCGGCCGGCCGGACGCACCTCGTTGGCGCTGACCGGCGCAGCAGTAGCGCCTACCTTCCTGCCCACTCGCTTGCCCACCTCTGGCGCGCCGCTTCGCGCTCGACCTCGTTCGGCGCGCGATTGTTCGCCATCAGCCACAGTTCCAACTCTTCCACCGTGCCAACATCCTCGAAGCGTTCGGGTGTTGGCGGTAACACCTTTCCGGGATAGGGGGCCAAGCTAAACACCTGCTCGCCCAACAGCTCCGCGCCGCCCTGCCGCGCCGGCTCCACTCGATAGGCTGCGCTCGGCTCTGCGCCGGTATGCAGCACAGGCGCGGCTCGGATCGTGGGCGCTCTGGCGTCGGCAGGAAGCGCAGCGGGAAGGATGGGCGGGACCGGCACCACAAACGGATTCCAGCGCACCGCCAGCCAGTAGGAGCCACGCTCGTCGACGTGCTCGCGTGGATCGCGTGCGCATGCGCGCCAGAGGTCATGCAGCGCCAGCACATCCACGCTCAGGTGGTGCGCTCTCGGGGTCTGCGTCGGATTCGTGCTCATCATGGTGGCCTCGGTGGTGGGCTGCTGCACTCGGGCGGCGTGCCCATGAAAAACCCGCCTCGTGGGCGGGTCTGGTTGCTGGCGCTGATCCTCGTCAGTCGGTGCGGATACCGTGTGCCTCGATCTCGTCTTGGAAGCAGTCGGCCAGGTTGCACATGTCGTCCGCGATGTAGCGGGCAGCGCCAGCCAGGGCGAGCAATCGGTGGTCGTCCTTCGCTTCGTCTGCGATGGTCTTGAGGATCGCGGCCAGTTGACCGAAGGATCGGCTGCACATGCCGAACTGCGCCGCCACGTCGGCAATCATGGGCGCGGTCATGGCCTCGCCTCCTGCTTGCGCCGGTTGGCCTCGAAGGTCGCCTCGTCGCCCACGTGCACCATCCCGGCGAGCACATCGAAGGAATGCCCGAGCGCGAACACCAGCGCCGACACGTCCTCGCCGTCGCGGAAGTTGCCCGCGCCGGTCGGGTTTCGGCTGTCGTAGTCGATTAGGCAC
>QXGG01021736.1_pt1 | contig 52480 bp, 48 predicted proteins | sample 1982491 | NCBI WGS metagenome assembly QXGG01 (sample SAMN09924614, study PRJNA488089) | Wastewater metagenome, whole genome shotgun sequencing project. | isolation source: South African research farm wastewater | place: South Africa: Irene, Agricultural Research Council, Animal Production...
GCCGATATCGATGACGGTGTTGTCGGTCGTTCTCCTGTGGATCCCTTTCGTCGTCGCGCTCGTGGTGGTGAGCACGCGCTGGGGGAGCGGCAGATTCACTGACGACTTTCGGGTTCGGTTTCGAGCCGTCGATCTCGTCGGCATTCCGATCGGCGTGGCATCCCAGCTGATCCTGTTGCCGCTGCTGTACCTGCCGCTCCGCTCGATCTGGCCCGACACGTTTTCCTCGGAAGACGTCGAGCAGAGAGCCCAAGACCTCTGGGACAGAGCCCAAGGCGGATGGATGATCGCGCTCATCGTCATCGTGGTCATCGGAGCGCCGATCATCGAAGAACTCGTCTACCGAGGCCTCATCTTGCAGTCGCTGCAAGGTCGCATCAACGACGTCCTGGCGCTCGTCGTGTCGTCTCTGTGGTTCGCAGCGATCCATCTGCAGCCGGTCGAACTGCCGGGCTTGTTCGCATTCGCCCTCGTTCTCGGAGCGAGTTTCCTTTTCACTGGTCGTCTTGCGTGTCCGATTCTCGCCCATGCGGCCTTCAACGCAACCGGACTCTTACTCGTCGCGCAATAGGTCCGTCATGGGACGTCATGGGACGTCATGGGACGTCACGGTCCGTCACGGTCCGCAATAGTCTCGGCCTGACGAAACGCAGCCGTGCGTGAAGTGGCACACTGAGAAGATGCGTTGGACGCGACGTCGGCAAGGAACCGTGTGATGAACGACTCGATGCCCGCGAATGCGGACGCACAAGTCGACGGTCTCGAGGATGCTGATTCGGACGAACCAGCAGACGCATCGGGCCTGCAGAGGTTCAATCCGTTTCGCGGGTGGGAACGAACTCGACTCATCACGTTCCTCATTCGCTGCACATTGATCGGTGTCAGCACCTACATTGCGATTCGCGTCGTGCAGCCGTCGCTGATCGTCACCAACACGACGCCGACCGGTGGCGACATGGGTGCACATGTGTGGGGTCCGGCGTATCTCCGGGATCATCTCCTGCCATGGAAGATCACTGGTTGGTCGATGGATTGGTACTCGGGACTTCCCGTGTATCGCTTCTACATGGTCGTACCAGCTCTGTTCATTCTGCTGCTCGACGTGGTTCTTCCTTATGCCATCGCATTCAAGATCGTTGCGGTCGCGGGCATCGTCACACTGCCCGCGAGCTGTTGGCTCTTCGGTCGCCTGGCTCGATTCCCGTATCCACTGCCTGAAGTCTTCGCAGTGATCGGACTCGTGTACATCCTCGACGAGAGCTACACGATCTACGGCGGCAACCTCGCTTCGACCATGGCGGGAGAGTTCTCCTTTTCGATCTCCCTGTCGTTCGCGTTGCTGGCTTTCGGCTTCTTCGCACGCGGTCTGCAGACCGGCGGCCACAGGATCGCCGCTGCGATCTTCATGGCCTTGGCCGTTCTGTGCCATGGCATCGTCGCGATCTACGTCGCTGTCGGTCTCCTGGTCATGGCTGCATTCTTCATCGACCGCGTGCGCACGCGCTGGTTCGTGACGACGGTCGGGCTCGGTTCACTGCTCTCGGCGTTCTGGATTGTTCCGTTCCTCCTCAATCACGCCTATATGACGGACATGAAATACAAGGGCGAGCCAGGCAACGGTTCGTTCACTTCGTACTGGGGAATGTTCTTCGCTCTGCCGCCCTTTTGGAACATCTTCATCATGGCGTTCGCCCTCATCGGCCTTGCTGTCATGGTGGCCAAGCGGAACAAGATCGGAATGTGGCTCGGTGCGACCGGCATCGTCTTCGCCGTCTTCGTCTATCTGTTCAACGACAGCCTTCCTGTCATCGGCTTGCTCTGGAATCCTCGATTGCTGCCGATGCTGAATCTGTGCCGGTACCTGTTGGCGGCCATCGGCGTCGTCGAGACCGTGTCGGCGGTGGTCCGGCTCGTGCAGTGGGAGAGATTTCGGAGTCATGCTCTCGAACCCGGTGTGCCCGTCGACGGATCGTGGATCGCTCGAAAGTGGGACAAAGAGCAGTTCACCGCTCGGTCGGTCACGGCGGGAGTCGGGTTCCTCGTCGTCCTCATCGTCCTCGGCTTCCGCTTTCAGGCGCTGCCGTTCGGGTCCATCATCGATGAGGGCCAAGGAGCCGAGTACTCCTGGGGCCCGTTCGAGACGAAAGCCTCGAATCGAGGATTCGTGGACGGGTGGGCGCGTTGGAACTTTTCGGGATACGAGGGCAAGAAGGCGTATGGCGAGTACCACGCAGTCGTCCAGGCGATGAAGTCGATCGGCGAGACCCGCGGCTGTGGACGTGCACTGTGGGAGAACTTCAGTGGCAACGACCGCTACGGAACGACGATGGCGTTGATGCTCCTTCCATTTTGGACGAACAGCTGCATCGGCAGCAGCGAAGGACTTTTCTTCGAGGCCTCCGGCACGACGCCGTATCACTTCCTTGCGGCGGGTGCGATGTCCAAACAGAGTTCGAATCCTGTGCGCGAACTGCGTTACGTGAACAACGATCCGGCTGCAGGAGTGCGCTATCTCCAAGAGCTGGGCATCGACTACTACATGGCAGTCACGCCCGAAGCGGTTTCGAAGGCAGAGACTGTGGCGGAATCCGACGGCACGCTGACGCTGATCGAAGTCGTCGGGCCGTGGCACATCTACGACGTAGCTGACTCCGATGTCGTCGTCCCGTTGTCGGCGAATCCGATCGTGGTCGAAGGTCGAAGAGGCGATCAGCGCGAGAGGTGGCTCGAAGTCGGCACGAGTTGGCTGCAGAATCCGAGCGAGTGGTTCGCTTTGCCTGCCGCCGACGGACCGGATGAGTGGCAGCGCGTGAACGTGGAAGTCGATCTGACGCGTCGAAATGGGGAGCCGGGATCGGATGCTCGCAAAGTCGACATCGTGACAGTGGTCGACTCGGTCGTCGACAGTTCCTTCGAGCCCGTCGATGTGACCGACGTGGTCGTCGAAGATGAATCGGTGTCCTTCACAGTGTCCGAGGTGGGCAAGCCCGTTCTCGTTCGTGTCAGCTACTTCCCGAATTGGAGTGTCGATGGCGCCCTCGGACCGTATCGAGTCGCGCCGAACATGATGGTGGTCGTCCCGACCGAGAACGAGGTCGAGTTGTCGTTCGGTCCGAGCTGGGTCGACAGGTTCGCGTACGCGCTGACAGTGGCGGGGATCGTCGTGGTCGTCGTCATGTGGAGGCGCGAACGTCGGAAAAGTCTCGTTCCGCACGGGGAAACGATGCTCGGCGAATCCGAGCTGACGAAACCCTGACATTGCGGACGACAGCGACCTGTAGGGTTCTTTCTTGTCATCTCTGCGAGCCACATTCTCGACCGGATCGTCAAGGCGTACGACATTCGGGGAACCGTCCCGGATCAGTTGGACGAGTCCGTTGCACACGCTCTCGGCGTCGGATTCGCAGTGTTCAGCCGGGCCGATGTGGTGATCGTGGCGCGAGACATGCGGCCTTCCGGTCTGGAGCTGGTCGGGGCCTTCGCACGAGGGCTGATGGAACACGGCATCGATGTCATCGATATCGGTCTCGCATCGACTGATCTGCTCTACTTCGCCTCAGGCAAGCTCGACGCACCCGGGGCGATGTTCACCGCATCTCACAACCCGGCTCAATACAACGGAGTGAAGCTGTGTCTGTCCGGGGCACGTCCCGTCGGTGTCGACACTGGACTCGCCGACATCAGGTCCGTCGCACAAGATGTCATGGAAGGTCGTGGGCCAGCAGCCGCGGGTCGGGTCGGCCGGATGACCGAGCGCGACATGCTTTCGGCATACGTCGATCACGTCGTGGGGTTCATCGATCCATCCGAGGTGCGTCCGATGAGAGTCGTCGCCGACACCGCCAACGGGATGGGCGGTCTCGTCGTGCCGGCGGTTTTCGAGCGACTTCCTCGTCTCGAACTCGAAGTGATGTACGGCGAGCTCGACGGAACGTTCCCGAATCATCCCGCTGATCCGCTGCAGCCCGCGAACCAGCGCGATCTCCAGGCGCGCGTCGTGGCAGGGGGATTCGACATCGGACTCGCGTTCGACGGCGACGCTGATCGGGTGTTCGTCGTCGACGAACTCGGCCGAGGGCTGTCCGGCTCGACGACGACTGCAATTCTCGCGTCGGTCATGTTGCGCAAGAACCCGGGAGCCACGATTCTCCACAACCTGATCTGCAGCCGAGCAGTTCCGGAAATCATTGCGGAAAATGGCGGAGTGCCGATCAAGACCAAGGTCGGGCATTCCTTCATCAAACAACTCATGGCCGAGACGGGGGCAGTCTTCGGCGGCGAGCACTCGGCGCACTACTACTTCAAGGACAACTTCAGAGCCGACAGCGGACTCATTGCCGTGATGATGATGATCGAGGAGATGAGCCGGACGGGTGAGCCATTGTCCGAGATGCGCAAGTCTTACGAGAGGTACTCGTCGAGTGGGGAGATCAACACTCAAGTCGACGACACCCAGGAGGTCATCGAACTCGTGGCCGATCGGTATGGCTCTTTCGATCAGGATCGCCTCGACGGGCTGACAGTTGACTGTGGCTCGTGGTGGTTCAACCTGCGTCCCTCGAACACCGAGCCCCTGTTGAGATTGAATCTCGAGGCCCCGACCCGTGACCAATGCGATGAACGAGTTGCCGAAGTCCTGGCGCTCGTCACGTCCGCCTGAGACGGTACCCGTGACGATTCCCGTGTCGATTCCCGTGACAATTCGAAAGGAAGGTGGATCATGTCGATCGATCCCCAATTGATTCATGTACTCGTCTGCCCCGAGGACAAGGGTGAACTGCATCTGATCGAGGGCGAAGATTGCCTGTACAACCCTCGCCTCCATCGTCGCTATGCAATTCGCGACGGGATTCCGATCATGCTCGTCGACGAAGCGGAGACCGTGACCGATGCCGAGCACACGCGCCTGATGTCGATCATCGAATCGGGTGGAAGCATCGTCAGCGGTCGCTGACCAGGTCTCCGATTCGGTCTACACTCGCTGTGGGCTGATCGAGTGGTGCCAGCAGGTCCCGGCCCGTCAGAACATATTCATCCGCGTGATTCGCTGACGTCGAAGTCCGAGTACTCGGCCATGCACTCACGAGTTCTGCACGACGTCACGTCGTTGCCACTTTGTGGCGATGGCAGCCCTCTCAATTCTCCAAGGAGTCAACATGTCGTCATCGACAGCATCGTCAACAGCACAGCGTCGCGACTTTCGCGTTGCCGATCTTTCCCTTGCGCCATTCGGGCGTAAGGAGATCCATCTCGCCGAACACGAGATGCCGGGCTTGCGTGCTCTGCGCAAGGAATACGGCGCATCCAAACCGCTCAAAGGGGCGCGCATCTCCGGCTCTCTCCACATGACCGTCCAGACGGCTGTTCTCATCGAGACTCTCGTCGAATTGGGTGCTGAGGTCAGGTGGGCGTCGTGCAACATCTTTTCGACCCAGGACCACGCTGCGGCAGCCGTCGCCGTGGGTCCGAATGGAACCGTCGACGACCCCTCGGGAGTTCCGGTTTTCGCATGGAAAGGCGAGACCCTCGAGGAGTATTGGTGGTGCACCGATCAGATGATGACGTGGCCCGATGGTGATGGCCCGAACATGATTCTCGACGACGGCGGCGATGCGACTCTGCTGCTCCACAAGGGCGTCGAATACGAAAAGTCGGGTGAAGTGCCCGATCCGACGACTGCATCCAACCCGGAGATGGCGATCGTCCTCGGACTTCTCCAGCGCGGTCTCAAAACGGATCCCACGAAGTGGACGCGCATGGCCCGCGGCATCAAGGGCGTCACCGAAGAGACGACGACGGGAGTCATGCGCCTCTACAAGATGGCAGAGCGCAACGAGCTGCTGTTCCCGGCGATCAACGTCAACGACTCGGTGACCAAGTCGAAATTCGACAATCTCTACGGATGTCGGCATTCGCTCGTCGATGCGATCTGCCGCGCGACCGATGTGATGATCGCCGGCAAGGTTGCCGTCGTCTGCGGGTACGGAGACGTCGGAAAAGGCTGTGCTCAGTCTCTTCGAGGTCAAGGCGCACGTGTGATCGTCACCGAAGTGGATCCGATCAATGCACTTCAGGCAGCGATGGAAGGCTACGAAGTGACGACCATCGAAGACGTCGTCGGCGAAGTGGACATCTTCGTGTCGGCGACCGGCAACGACCACATCATCACGGTCGAGCACATGGCCCGAATGAAGCACAATGCAATCGTGTGCAACATCGGCCACTTCGATTCCGAGATCGACATGGCCGGACTTGCTCGCAGCGGCGCGACACGCGACGAATTGAAGCCGGGTACCGACTTGTGGACGTTCCAGGACGGACACGCCGTCATCGTGCTGGCCGAAGGTCGACTCGTGAACCTCGGCTGTGCCACCGGTCATCCGAGCTTCGTGATGAGCTGCTCGTTCTCGAATCAGGTCATTGCCCAGATCGAATTGTTCACCAACATCGATGCATATCCGACGGGTGTGTACGTCCTTCCGAAGAAGCTCGACGAGAAGGTTGCGTCGTTGCATCTCGAGGCTCTCGGCGTGAAGCTCACTCGACTCACCGACGAACAGGCCGAGTATCTCGGGATCGAGCCGTCGGGTCCCTTCAAACCGGAACGCTACCGTTACTGATGTCGGGAGCGCGGACGGCGCATTTCGCCGAAAGGCTGTCACGCTGCATCGTCGGGCTCGCCCTGTTCGGTTTCGGCATCACGTTGTTCATCCGTGCCGATCTGGGGCTTGCTCCTTGGGACGTGTTCCACATCGGATTGGCGGACGTGCTCGATCTGTCGATCGGTGTCGTGATCATCGGTGTCGGAATTGCGCTCCTTCTTCTGTGGATTCCCCTTCGACAGAGACCAGGACTCGGGACGATCCTGAATGCTCTCGAGATCGGTCTCGTGGTCGATCTGACGAAGCCCCTCGTCGGCGAGCCGGACATGGTCATCGTGCGCGTGCTGATGGTTGCGGCAGGGCTGCTCGTCGTCGCTGTGGGGTCGGCGCTGTACATCGGGGCAGGTCTCGGTTCGGGTCCACGCGATGGATTGATGATGGGGATCTCGACCCGGCGAATCGGGTCACGTGCGATCAGCATTCGCGTCGCTCGGACAGCCATCGAGATGACAGTGCTCGTTGCGGGTGTTCTCCTCGGCGGGACCGTCGGGTTGGGAACTGTCGCATTCATGTTGGGAATCGGGCCGCTGGTGCAGCTGTTCCTTCCCCGATTCGACACTCGAGCTGCGAGCGTGCCGGACTCCGTCGCCTTGCGCTGACGAACCGAAATCTCCTCGGGCACTGTCTTCGACAGTCGCTGTGCGACCCACATTCGATCGTGAATGTCGATTTAAGCCCATCGAGGGATCCGTCCGAGATCTTCACTGCCGTGTCGTACGAGGGCGAAGTCCGTGAATTGCTCACGAGATGGAAGTTCCACAGAGAGTCTGGGTTGACTCGGCATTTCGGAGAACTCGTCGTTCGGGCATTGGACGAGGCGAGCCGAATCGGACGAATCCGATTCGAGCGAATCGATGTCGTGACATGGGCTCCGACGTCTGCGGCGCGTCGGCGTCATCGCGGATACGACCAGGCGGAATTGCTGGCTCGATTCGTTGCGCGAGAGTTGAAACGGCCGTGCCGTCGATTGCTGGTCCGGCGAAGCAGAGGTTCTCAGACGGGAAGAAGTCGATACGAGAGAGTGTCCGACGGCCCCCGGTTCGAGGCCAAACCCTCGAGGCGGGGGCTCGGGGTGCTCGTGGTGGACGATGTCGTGACGACCGGGAGCACGCTGCGAGCAGCCGAAACAGCATTGTCGAAGGCCGGGCACCGGGAGGTGGTGCTCGTGGCAGTGTGTGCCACGCCCTCCTCGTATCGGTGTTCGGCAGACTGAACAGGGAAATGATTGCCATCCAGCCAATTTCGAGAGCCATGAGTCAGCCGGTGGGGCTGGTGGTTGGGCAGGTTCACATCGGATGGCGAAGATGGCTGGCCGATCAGGCGACTCGGTGGCTTCTGGGCGCCCAGGTAGCATGGCTGTTCGCATGAGCATTCTCGATCGCATTCTGAGAGCCGGCGAGGGCAAGAAATTGAAGGCTCTCGAAGGACTGGTTCCCGATATCAACGCACTGGAGCCAGAGATCGCTGCTCTCTCCGATGAGGCTCTGAAAGCCAAGACATCGGAGTTCAGGCAGCGGTTCGAACGCGGGGAGTCCCTCGACGATCTGCTCATCGAAGCCTTTGCCGTCGTACGGGAAGCATCGAATCGAGTCATCGGCCAACGGCACTACGACGTGCAGTTGATGGGCGGAGCGGCTCTTCATTTCGGCTGGGTCGCCGAGATGAAGACAGGAGAGGGCAAGACCCTGGTCTCCACTCTTCCCGCTTATCTCAACGGCATCTCCGGCCACGGTGTCCATCTCGTCACCGTGAACGACTATCTGGCTCGGCGTGACTCGGAGTGGATGGGTCGGATCCATCGCTGGATGGGTCTCGAGGTCGGTCTGGTCATTCCCGGCTACCACGAGTCGCCGGAACAGAAGCGTCGTGACTATGCCGCCGACATCACCTATGGAACGAACAACGAGTTCGGTTTCGATTACCTGCGCGACAACATGGCGGATTCGAAGGCGAACAAAGTTCAGCGCGGGCATGCATTCGCCATCGTCGACGAAGTCGATTCGATTCTCATCGACGAAGCGAGAACCCCGCTGATCATTTCTGGCCGCGTCGGAGACGCCGCCAATCTCTACTACCGATTCGCATCGATCGTGCGCGCCCTGAAACGTGACGAGCATTACGACGTCGAAGAGGACAAGCGAGTCGTCATGCCGACCGAGAAGGGCATCGAAGCAGTCGAGGCCGAACTCGGCGTCGAGAACCTCTACGACGAGGTTCAGCGAAACCTCGTGCACCAGCTGCAGGTCGCGCTCAAGGCGAAAGAGCTCTACAAGCGCGACAAGGACTACATCGTCCAAGGCGGAGACGTGAAGATCGTCGACGAATTCACGGGTCGAATTCTCGAAGGTCGACGTTGGAGCGAGGGAATTCATCAGGCCGTCGAGGCCAAAGAGGGCGTGAAGATCAAAGAAGAGAATCAAACTCTCGCGACGATCACCCTTCAGAACTACTTCCGCATGTACACGAAGCTCGCCGGCATGACGGGAACTGCTCAGACCGAAGCCTCCGAATTGATGAACACGTACGACTTGCAGGTGGTTCCGATTCCGACGAATCGGCCCATTCGCCGTGTCGACGAACCCGATCTGATCTACAAGTCCGAGTCGGCAAAGTTCAACGCAATCATCGCTGACATCGAAGAACGCAACAAGTTGGGTCAGCCAATTCTCGTCGGAACCGTCAGCGTGGAAAAGAGCGAGACACTCTCGCGTCTGCTCACCAAAGTCGGGGTGAAACACGAAGTTCTGAACGCCAAGCAACACAGCCGCGAAGCCGAGATCGTCACCCAGGCTGGCCGTCTCGGGTCGGTCACCGTTGCGACCAATATGGCGGGACGCGGTGTGGACATTCTCCTCGGCGGAAACCCGGAGGGATTGGCACGACGTGCGACCCTCGCAGAAGGACATGCCCCCGAGACTCTCGAAGACGAATTCGCCCTCGCGATGCCTCTCGATCAGATGCCAGAGGAGTACCGCCAGGCACGAGAGGTCGCGCAGGCCAGTTACAAGAAGCACCTGCAGCGAATTTCGGCCGAGTGCAAAGCCGAAGGTGACAGGGTGCGCGAGGTCGGCGGCCTGTATGTGATTGGCTCGGAGAGACACGAGAGCCGCCGTATCGACAATCAGCTCCGAGGTCGATCAGGCCGCCAGGGTGATCCTGGCTCGAGCCGCTTCTATCTCAGCCTCGAAGACGAACTCATGCGTCTGTTCGCCACAGGAGCCCTGAGCTGGGTCATGGGTCGGGCGCTTCCCGATGACGAGGCGATCGAGCACAAGATGGTCACGAAGGCCATCGAGCGGGCGCAGAGCACGGTCGAACAGCGCAACGGAGAGATTCGCAAGAACGTTCTCAAATACGACGAAGTGATGAACGAGCAGCGAAAGGTGATCTACCGTCGGCGCGATCAGATTCTCGACGGCGTGGACCTGAAGTCGGGAGCTCTCGAATATCTTGCCGAAGCCGTGGACTCCCTCATCGAGACGCACTGCGTCAGCGAAGCCGATGACGAGTGGGACATCGACGGTCTCGTGAAGGAACTGAAGACGTTCTGGCCCAACGAATTGTCTCCGGAACAGCTTCTCGATGCGCGCAACACCGATGCGATGTACGACATCGTGATGGCCGATGCCACGTCCTACTACGAACGGCGTGAGGGCGAACTCACTTCTGATGTGATGCGAAACATCGAGCGTCAGGTGATGTTGCGCATCATCGACCAGAGGTGGCGCGAACATCTCGAAGAGATGGATTACCTCAAAGAGGGAATCAACCTGCGCGCGATGGGACAGAAGGACCCGCTCGCCGAATGGCAGCGCGAGGGTTTCGAAATGTTCGGTTCGATGATGAAGGGCATCGCGCAGGACTTCGTGCGCTATGTGATGCACGTTCAGGTCGTGCGCAACGACGCGGCACCGACCGTGATTCAGAACGTTCAGGAATCGAAGTCGGATGTGGCACCGTTGACTGCTTCGAACCCCTCTGGTCCGACGCTGCGTCCGATGCCGACACCGACGTTGCCGTCGAAGCCGAAGACCATCGTCAATGATGCGTTCTCGAAGACGCCGCGCAATGCTCCGTGTCCGTGTGGCTCCGGCAAGAAATTCAAGATGTGCCACGGGACCAACCAGTAGTCGATGCGCGATTTTTCCGACGACATCAAAGACGTCTCACGGCGCCTGTCAGAGGCGAGCACGTATTTGCGTATCGACAGCCAGCGTGAGAGGTTGCGCGAACTCGAGGCCGAAGTCTCTCGTCCGGATCTCTGGGACGATCAGGACCTGGCCAAGAAACTGAACGCCGAGTACTCGAACGTCAAGGGTGACATCGATCTCTACGATTCGCTGACCCGTCAGCTGGAGGACGTGGAAGTCCTGCACGAGATGGCCCGTGAGGTCGATGACGAGTCCCAAGAGGGCGACATCGAGGCTGGTTTGACCAGTTTGTCGTCAGCGTTGCGCGCCCTCGAGCTGCGCAGCTTGTTCACGGGCGAGCACGACGAAGCCGATTGCATCGTCCAGATCAATGCCAAGGACGGCGGTGTCGACGCTCAGGACTGGAGCGAGATCCTGCTCAGGATGTACCAGCGATGGGCTGAACGACGAGGCTTTGCTGTCGAGATCGATGACGTTTCACCGGCAACCGAGGCCGGCATCATGTCCGCCGAGTTCACGATCAAGGGTCGGTATGCGTACGGATTGATGACATCGGAACGTGGCACTCATCGACTCGTGCGAATCAGCCCCTTCGACAATCAAGGTCGGCGTCAGACGAGCTTTGCGGCTGTTCAGGTCTGGCCAGTGATGGACGATCCGGATGTGGAGATCAACGAGAGCGACATTCGCATGGAGGTCTTTCGCGCGTCGGGTGCCGGCGGTCAGCACGTCAACAAGACGTCGTCAGCGGTTCGCCTGATCCACGAGCCGACTGGTCTCGTCGTGTCATCGCAGGAAGAGCGCAGCCAACTTCAGAATCGAGAAAGAGCCATGACTCGGCTGCGTGCGATGGTGGCGGCCAAGATCGAAGAAGAGCATCAGGCAGAGCTCGATCGGATCGCTGGAAAACAGGCGACAGTTGGGTGGGGAAGCCAGATCCGAAGCTATGTGCTGCAGCCGTATCAGATGGTGAAAGATCTGCGTACGAACATCGAATCGAGCAGTGTGTCAGAAGTCCTCGACGGCAATTTGGACGAATTCATGGAGGGTTACCTGCAATGGCGTCGTTCCGGTGACGGAACCTGAGTTGAGCCCACTGGTAGCCTGGCACTTCACATCGCCTGGAAACATCGTCCAGTAGCGTCCCGGAGAACTCGATGATTCGTCTCGACAGTGTGACCAAGACATATGGCTCGGAAGCGCCGGCTGTGCGTGACGCCTCGTTCGAAATCGCCAAAGGCGAGTTCGTCTTTCTCGTCGGGCCGTCTGGTTCCGGGAAGTCGACCTTGCTGAGGTTGATGAATCGACAAGAGCAGCCCGAGCGCGGTTCTGTGTGGGTCGTCGGCCGAGACATCAACACGATGGCCGATTCCAAGGTCCCCTTTCTGCGACGCAAGATCGGCAACATCTTCCAGGACTACAAGCTTCTTCTGAACAAGACCGTGTTCGAGAACGTTGCCTTCACCCTCGAGGTGATCGGACGCCCCAAACATGTGATTCGCCAGCAGGTCCCGGCCGTTCTCGAACTCGTCGGTCTCTCCGGCAAAGAAGATCGTTTTCCGCATCAGCTGTCCGGTGGTGAGCAGCAGCGAGTTTCGATTGCTCGGGCATTCGTCAACCGCCCCCTGATCCTCCTCGCGGACGAACCGACGGGAAACCTCGATCCGGCGACGGGTGAGGGCATCATGAAGCTGCTCGACCGCATCAACAACACGGGGACGACGGTGGTCATGGCCACTCATGACCAGAGAATCGTCAATCAGATGCGACGTCGTGTGGTCCAGCTCGATCGCGGAGTCATCGTGCGCGACCAGGAGCGCGGGGTCTACAACTGATGTTGACGCGAGTCAGCTATGCGTTTCGCGAGACCTGGGCAAGTTTCCAGCGAAACGTCACCTTGACGGCTGCGGCCATCATCACGTCTGCGGTGTCGCTGTTGCTCGTGGGAACCACGTTTCTCATTCAGCGAGCATTCGACAACCTTCTGACTCGCTGGAAAGGCGATGTCGAATTGATCGTCTACGTGCGCTCCGACGCCGCTCCCGAGCAGATCCAAGTGATCGAACAAGCCCTGCGCTCGCAGCCGTCGATCATCGATGTCGAACAGCTGCAGTACCTCGATCAAGCTGCGAGCTATGCCGAGGCGCAACGGCTGTTCGCCGGCGATCCCGGCACTTTGAGGCTGCTCACCCCTGAGAACATTCCTTCTCAGTTCAAGGTCGTTCCCGTCGCGCAGGACTCGAACCTGATCCGCGAACTCGGAGAACAGTTCCGTCAGTTGCCGGGAGTGCGAGAAGTTGCCTATGCCCAGGACGTGTTCGACGTGGTTGCCCGTGTGTCGCAGTTCATTCGCGTCGCCACGACTGCAATGTCGATCGTGCTGTTGATCGTTGCCGTGGGACTCATTTGGAACACGATCAGAACGGCAATGTTTGCGAGACGTCGTGAAATCGAAGTCATGAAGCTCGTCGGAGCGACGAACTGGTTCATCCGCATCCCGTTCATGTTGGAGGGATTGTTGCAGGGACTGATCGGCGCGGTCCTCGCCTGTGGCGGACTCTGGGGACTCAACTCGGCTTGGTCGGGGGCGGTTCTCGATTTCGACGACACGGAACTGTCGGCCCTCGTGGTGACGGGGGGCTTCGTGAGATGGATCATGTTGTTGATCCTGCTCATCGGAGCAGTTGCTGGGGCAGTGGGCTCCGGTATCGCAGCGTCTCGTTTCCTCGACGTGTGACGACCCATTAGGGTCTCGACATGGCCTACGAGGAGATCCTCTACGACGTGGTGGACAATGTCGCCACGATCACACTTCACCGTCCGGACAAGTTGAATGCGTTCACGAATCGAATGCTGAAGGAGATCATTTCAGCATTCGAAGAGATCGACGCAGACGATTCCGTACGCGCCGTCATCGTGACGGGTGCGGGTCGAGCGTTCTGCGCAGGAGCCGATCTTTCCGGTGGAGGGGAGACGTTCTCCAAAGGCGGCAGTGATGTGGCTGCAAAGACCGGGGTCGTGCGCGACGGCGGGGGTCTCGTTGCTCTACGTATTTTCGAGTCGACGAAACCGGTGATCGGTGCGATCAATGGCGCTGCTGTGGGAGTCGGAGTGACAATGACTTTGCCCATGGACATCCGCATCGCAAGCGACGCCGCTCGATTCGGATTCGTGTTCGCGCGCCGCGGCATCGTGCCCGAGGCGGCGAGCAGCTGGTTCCTGCCGCGAATCGTCGGCATTTCCCAGGCTGCGGAGTGGTGCTACACGGGGCGGATGATCAGTGCAGACGAAGCCAGAGAGGCGCGTCTTGTCCGCAGTGTTCATGCTCCGGATGAGTTGCTCGACGTGGCACGGGGAATCGCTCGTGAAATCGCCGACAATGCGGCCCCCGTATCCGTGTCTCTCACACGTCGGATGCTGTGGCGGATGCTCGGGGCAGACCATCCGATGGAGGCTCACCGGGTGGATTCCCGGGCCATCAACTCTCGGGGTGCGAGTGACGATGCCCGTGAGGGTGTGATGTCGTTTCTCGAGAAGAGGCCGCCATCGTTCCCGGGCAAGGTCAGCGATGGGTTGCCCGACGTCTTCCCGGATTGGTCTGACCCGACATTTTCGTGAGCAACTGATGGCTGAGGATCGATCACTGTATGAACGCGTCGGCGGAGAGGATTTCTTCGCCCGACTCGTCGAACGGTTCTATGCGGGAGTCGTGACAGATCAGGTGCTCTGGCCTCTGTATCCGGATCACAGTGATCTCGAGGGTGCCAAGGAACGCCTGAAGTTGTTCTTGATTCAATACTGGGGCGGACCGACGACATACATGGAAGTGCGCGGTCATCCGAGACTGCGACTGCGGCACATGCCGTTTCTGATCGGCCCCAAGGAACGCGATCACTGGCTGTTGCACATGGCGACTGCAGTCGAGGAGGTCACGGGCGATCCGGAACTTCGTGCCGAGCTGATGGGGTACTTCACGCCTGCAGCGGAGCATCTGCGCAACGACACCGGACTGCCGATCAGCACGTCCAAGCCGCTCGGCCGCTGAGGATCAGCCGAAGACGACAGTCTTGCGACCGTAGACGAGCACGCGGTGCTCGAGATGGGCGCGCACTGCCCGCGCAAGAACGATCGTCTCGAGATCGCGGCCTTTTCGTGTCAGATCCAAGACGGAGTCACGGTGACTCACGCGGGTCACTTCTTGATCCAGGATCGGCCCTTCGTCGAGCTCCTCGGTGACGTAGTGGGCTGTTGCCCCGATGATCTTGACTCCGCGGTCATGGGCTTGACGGTACGGATTCGCGCCGATGAACGCGGGGAGGAACGAATGGTGGATATTGATGATGCGAGATCGATAGGCATCGACGACCAACGGCGACAGGATCTGCATGTACCGGGCCAAAATCACGAGATCGACAGCTTTGTTCTCGAGTTCGGCGAGAACCCTTTGCTCCTGATCCGTTTTCGTCGCTGGGTTCACAGGAAGATGGCAGTAGGGCACACCCATGTGCTCGACGAGATCGGCGTGGTCGGGGTGGTTGTCGATCACCGTCACGATGTCTGCGGGGAGTTCCCCAGATCGCCAGCGGCTGAGAAGATCGAACAGGCAATGGGGCTGCTTGCTCGCCAGAATTGCGACCCGGGGATTCACGTCGGTGAACCGAAGTTGTGCAGCCATCGAGAACGACTTCATGACGGGGGCGAACGCAGCGAGAATCTCGTCACGTGCGATCGTCATTCCCTCCAATTCGAATTCCACGCGCTGGAAGAAGACTTTTTCGACATCGTCGGTGTGCTGTTCGGCATGAACGATGTTCCCCCCGTGAGAGGCGATGAATCCGGCCACAGCCGCCACGACGCCCCGTTGATCCGGGCAGGAAATCAGCAACACACCGGTAGCAGACACCGGATCAGTCTGCCGGATGACGCCAGGAAATGACGACGACTCGGAAGCGGCGCAGATCGATTCAGCGTGCCAGGAGGGCATACGTTGCAACGGCTGTTGCCGAAGCCACGTTCAGGGAATCGACTCCCGGGACCATGGGAATGCGAACCTGGCGTGAGGCGAGAGCCAAAGCCTCCCGCGACAGGCCAGTTCGTTCGGAGCCCAGCAGAATTGCCACCTTGTCGAGCGCTCTGATCTCGCGTTCCACCGACCGGATGTCGACAGCGGATTCCGCCGGGGTGAGAGCACAAATGGTGAACTGCTGGTGCACCATGTCCTGAAGAGATGTGAGGACGTTGTCGACTCGACACGTGGGCAGCCTCAAGGCTGTCCCCATGGAGACGCGCAGAGCGCGTCGTGCCAGCGGATCCGAACTGTTTCTGTCGAGAACGAGGGCATCGACGCCGAATGCCGAGGCACTGCGAACGATCGCACCGATGTTCGTCGGATTGTCGACGTCTTCGACGATGATCGCTCGGTGAGCGTGATCCATGCACTCTTCGAAGGTCGGAAGTGTCGGCCGTTCGAAAATCGCCATGATGTCGAGAGCGACTCCGAGTCCGGTGAGAATGCGTCGGGCATCACGAGCGGCCCCGAAGATGGGAACGTCGCCAGGAATCCGATCGATCAGGGGAGTCGGATGATCGGCATCGACGAGTGCAACGACCATCGAGCAGCCAGCATCGAGCGCACGTTCGACGACAAGATCTCCTTCGGCGACGAACATCCCCTGTTGGATGCGCTCGAGATCTTCCGGACGTCGCCCTTTGATCACCCGCTGAGGCAGGTGACGAGGACGCATTTCTCGCTCACGCAGGCGAAATTGGGCGAGTCGCTCGTCGTCTGGCGAATCGACGAGGATCAATCGAGTGGGCACGTCGGCGCGAATCCCTCAGTAGTACCAAGGGTACGCCGACCAGTCGGGGTCGCGTTTTTCCAGAAAGGACAGGCGACCTTCCTGTGCTTCGTCGGTCATGTACGCAAGGCGGGTGGCCTCTCCTGCGAAAACCTGCTGGCCAACGAGACCGTCATCGATCAGGTTGAAGGAGAATTTCAGCATGCGTTGTGCCGTTGGGCTCTTGCCGTTGATCTCTCGGGCCCATTGCAGAGCAGTGCGCTCGAGCTCGGCGTGGGGAACGACGGCGTTCACCATGCCCATTTTGTGGGCCTCTTCGGCAGAGTACTCACGCCCGAGAAAGAAGATCTCGCGAGCGAATTTCTGGCCGACCTGGCGGGCGAGATAGGCAGATCCGAAACCGCCGTCGAAACTCGCGACATCGGCATCGGTCTGCTTGAAGCGCGCGTGTTCGGCGCTCGCCAGAGTCAGATCGGCGACGACGTGGAGACTGTGGCCGCCTCCTGCAGCCCAGCCAGGAACGACGCAGATCACGACCTTGGGCATGAAGCGAATGAGTCGCTGGACTTCGAGAATGTGCAGGCGTCCGCTCTTTCCCGGATCGATGCTTTCCGATGTCTCACCATCGGCATATCGGTAGCCATCGCGTCCTCGAATGCGCTGATCGCCTCCGCTGCAAAATGCCCATCCGCCGTCGCGCGGCGACGGGCCGTTTCCAGTGAGAAGCACGCAGCCGACGTCGATCGATTGGCGAGCATGGTCGAGTGCAGTGAACAGCTCGTCGACGGTGTGCGGTCGAAATGCATTGCGCACTTCCGGACGGTGAAAGGCGATCCGAACCGTCCCTTGATCGACCGCGCGATGGTAGGTGATGTCGGTGAAATTGAAGCCGGGAACCTTCGTCCAGGAAGCCGGGTCGAAGATGTCGGAGACCAAAACGTCGTTCACGCACGCATTCTCTCAGAGGTCGACGCAGTTTCACGCGGCTTTGGGTGACATCTGCCCGAAGTCTGACCCAAGTCTCCGAGATGCACGTCGAAGTGGGTAATTTCTAGGGGTGTTCGATCGTCGTCGTGTGTCCGTGTGCGCCCCCCTTGTCCTGTTGCTGGTGCCCTTGACGGCCTGCGGTGTGTCGTCGGCTCAGGGGAGCGCCGACGCGGAGCGTGTCGATACTCCTTCTGCAACGGATCGAGTTCTGGACGCCACATCGCAAGCCGGCGGCCCGGTCGATGCCGATGTTCTGCCCGATCTCCCTGCTCCCGAGGTGTCCGTTCTCGATCAACCCCTGCAGGCGATCGGTTCGCAGAACGGCATCGAGACCACGCGTATTCAGCTGCGTCTGATCGAAATGGGGTTCTGGCTCGACGGGTACGACGGACGCTATTCACATACGACCAGGCAGGCCGTGATGGCATTTCAGAAGTACGCGGGTCTGGATCCGACGGGCACTGTCGATGATGCAACCGCGTTCGCTCTGACTGTTGCGTCGAGTCGGGCACAGGGCATGGCGGATGCTCCGGGAGTCGTCGTCGAAGTCGACAAGGACAGACAGTTGCTCTTCTTGACGGTCGATGGACGGCTCGAGTGGGCCCTCAACGCGTCGACGGGAAGCGGACAGTTCTACAGAGAGAGAAATCAGAAGGACCCGAATCGCTGGGAAGAAGGTCGATCGTTGACCCCTTCTGGATTCTTCGTCGTCGACCGGGAGCGACCGAACGGATGGTGGAGCGGCGATCTCGGCGAGATCTATCGACCGAAGTATTTCAACGGCGGGGTCGCCATTCACGGTTCGAAAGTCATCCCGAACTATCCCGCTTCACATGGTTGTGTGCGCGTCAGCACTGCAGCTATGGACATGATCTGGGAATCAGGGCTCGTGCCGCGCAAATCATTGATCTGGGTGTACGGCGAAGACGTTGCTCCTGAAGGATCTCCGGTCACCGTCGATCCACCGACCGTGTGAGTGTGGACGTTTCGAGAAGAGATCTGACGTGGCTCAGGCTCCTGCGAGCGACCCGCCGTACACCTGCCAGGCGAGAGCAGACTTCGCAGTGATCGACAGCACGAGGTAGGCCTTTTCCGCGAACAGAGGATTGGCGAACTTGCCCTTGCCTCGGTAGGCGAGCCACATGTTGATTGCGAATCCGTTGAACAGCAAGAACAACGTCACGAAGATCACATAGACGAATCCAGGGACTCCGTCGCCGTCGCCCGACGACAGCCAGAACTGGATGACGATGCCGATCCATGGGACGATGCCGACGACACAGCCGTACACGAATGGTGACCAGCGCAGGGGTCGGACATCGAGGTTCGTCTGTTCCATGACGAGCCCGAAGAAGATCATTGCGGCGTTGGCTCCGAACATCATGACGAGAGCAGTGAGTTCCGACACGCCAGCGAGCATGGCGATCAGCACGACCATCAAAGACGCGCTGATCGAATACTCCCACCAGCGGAACGGATTGACGCCCTTCACGATGCCTGTCTCGTATTTACGCCGGAAAACCGATGCAACTCCGAGGTGATCGACCGCTGCGAGCAGAAGGAAGATTGCAACGACCCACTCGACACGCAGATCGAAGATGTCTCGGGATCCGTACTGGCCGCTTCCCGGTGCATCGGTGAGGAAGGACCCTCGGACCGGAAGTTTGGCAGCTTCGGCCACGATGAGAAGGACGATCGCCTGAATGACGAACAGTGCTCCGAACACGATGTTGAGCTTGCGCAGTTTCTGCAAAGCCGATGGTTGATTCATGTTCACGAGTTCTCCAGACGAGATGGATGCGAGTGGGATTCGAGATGTTTCCCCGTGCCTAGCATAAGCACCATGAGCGACCACATCGTGTACACGCGTCAAGACCGTGTCGGTACGATCACCATCGATCGACCCGAAAAGAAGAACGCGATGACGTTCGAGATGTTGGCCGACTTCACGAGGATCGTCGGCGAAGCCGGAGATGATCCGGAAGTCTCCGTCCTCATCGTGACGGGTGTCCCTGGGGCATTCTGCGCAGGGACCGACCTCGCAGATCTCTCCACGGTCCCTGGAGAAGTCAGGGGCCTGCGCGGCACTGCAGAAGAAACGGACAAATGGTGGCCCCTCGTGCAGTGTCCCAAACCGACGATTTGTGTCATCGACGGGCCAGCAGTCGGAATGGGGGCGGAATTCACGTCGCAGTGCGACTTCCGGATCGCCTCTCCGAATGCGAAGTTTGCGTGGAATTTCGTCCATCGGGGTCTCGTGCCCGATACGGGTGCAGGCACGTGGCTGCTTCCTCGGATCATCGGTGTGCAAAACGCTCTTCGCCTCACGATGACAGGAGAGATGATCGAAGCGATTGAAGCTCTGCGACTCGGGTACGTGCTCGATGTCGTGGATTCCGACCAAGTGATGCAGGAAGCCAAGAATCTTGCCGATCGGATCGTCGCCGGCTCTCCGCACAGTCAGCGCCTGGTCAAAGAACTGACCTATGGGGGGCTCACGGCCTCGGTCGACGAGCACATGGAACGCCACACGCGTGCTATGACCGCATGTTTTCGCAGTGAGGACCACAGGGAGGGAGTGGCCGCATTTCTGGAACGGCGTCCGGCGAAGTTCACCGGCCGTTGACCATCCTGTGACCTGTGAGACAGACGAAAGCCGTCTTCACGGAGTATGCATAGAGGCATGCGAATTCTTCTGACGAACGATGACGGCATCGACTCGATCGGACTGCATGTCCTGGCCCGAGCGATGCGGGCATTCGGAGACGTTGTCATTGTTGCTCCTGACCGAGAGTTCTCCGGAGCAAGTGCCGCACTCGGTGCGCTGCACCTGATCCAGCCCGAAGTTCAGCGTGCACACGTCGATGGCATCGACGAGTCCTGGTCCGTCACTGGTCCGCCTGCTCTGTGCGTGATGTTCGCCAGGCTCGGGGCATTCGGAGACCCCTTCGATCTGATCGTGTCCGGCATCAACCCGGGAGCGAATGTCGGACGCTCGGTGTACCACTCGGGAACTGTTGGCGCAGCGTTGACCGCCCGCAACGGCCGCCTCTCGGGAATCGCCGTCAGCCAGGCTGTGACAGGATTCGGAGTCGAGGGCCAGGCGTGGGACGACATGCTGATCGGTCAGAAGTGGCAAACGGCCGCAGACGTCGCATCGGCATTCGTCGAAGGGTTCATCGCCGACCCTCCCTCGGACCCAGTCGTCGTCAACCTCAACGTGCCCAATCTCGAGGTGTCCGATCTCAAGGGGTGGCGTTTCGGCGAAGTCGGATACGAACCTCCCCGGCGGATGAGCACTGCAACACTCGAGCCCAAGGAGGGGTACGAAGGAACCTATGCAGTCAAGATGTCCTGGGGTGAACCGGTGATGCTTCCCGAGGCCACCGATGGAGGACTCGTCGAAACGGGTTGGGTCAGCGTCAGTTACTTGTCGTCATTCGGACACGACTCGCGCCACGATCTCGGTCGTGCAGAGAAGGCACTCGACACTCTCTTGACGAACGAGTGACCGGCGTTCAGAGCACGATAACGGGTGTGCCGATCTGAGCGAACTCCCAAACGAAGTCGGCGTCGAGGTTGGCCTGACGCTGACATCCGCCGGAAAGTCTTTCACCGAGTTCTTCTTCAGTCTGATACAAGCTTCCGTCATCGACGCGGACGGGCAGAGCATGAAAACCGATTGCGCCGATGTCAGTCTTCAACCAGCGGACCATCTTGTAGAGGAATGCTTTGCCGTTCCATGCAGTCGACACATCCGAGCGGCTGTACACCTCGTGCTCGCCAGGAGTTTCGTTTCCGTATTTGCTGCCGGATACGAGCCACGAACGAATGACCTGTTCGTTCTCGTCGATGGCCCAGACTCGTTGGCCCATTCTTTCGTAGACGAGTCGACGACCGGAGCCGGAGTTCGCCGGCACGGGTGGTGCGTCGGCGCCCGCCGATGCGACCGATGACAGTGGGAATCCCATGAGATCGACTGCGCCGGGTGCAGGTGCGGGTGTCCGCACGACATTGAGGGGCTCTTCCGGCCAGATACCGAGTGACACGCCCGTTTCGCGCCCGGCGACCCCGTCGACGTAGAGCTCGCGCTCGACTTGCAGTTTCTTCACCGCTTCTGCAGTTCTGACGTCATACGTGCCGGTGATCGGACCGGCCAGATATCCAGCAGCGACGAGTGCTTCCTGGAGGCATTTCACGCTGTTGCCATTCGCCCCTTGACCGAGGGGGCTGGGTCTCATTTGGCAGGGTTCGGTTTCCTCGATTGCAGTTTCATCGATGTCCTGAAGGCCGGTTTGGACGAGTTCAGCTTCAGTACCTTCGGCCGTGCCCGTTTCGGATGGCTCGGTCACCGTCGACGAAGACATGGCTTGAGGCGACGTCGATCCGCTCGTCAACACCGCAGCAACGATGCATCCAGCCGCAATCAACGCGACGACGGTCATCAGGAGCTTGCGGTGTTGGGGGGAGGTCATATGAGATCGATCATCGAGAGTTCCGATTCGCCTCTCTCAGGTTACCCGTCGGACCTGGCGCCGAACCGGGCAGGTTGGACCTGAGGAACTTGTCGAGTCTCGGAATATGGTGCGTCAGGACAAGATGACGGGAGACACATGATTTTTGCTGCGCTGCTTCTGCTGATCATCGTGATGGTCGGAATTCTTGTTTCACGGCGTGTGTCAGGCCAGATGCCTCGTCCGGCGTCCATCCCGAAGTTCGGTTCGGCGTCGACTCGTCCGAAGTCGGCCGATGCCACAGTGCCATCCGCAGGAGTCGACGTCCCGGGCTATGTGGAGGCTCTCCTGTCCCGCTGGAGCGGCGCAGGATTGATGACCGAGGAGCAGGCCGTCAAGATCCGTGCATTCGAACGCAGCCTCGTTCCCGGATCGGGCTCTCCTCATGAACGGACCCGCGTTCAGGCGATTGCCGAGGCGCTCGGTTACCTCGGAGGCTTGCTCGGTCTCACCGGCGCGGTCGTGCTGACTGCGCGGTTCTGGGACGACTTCGGTGACGCGGTTCGACTCGGAATCCCGGCTGCGACGACTCTGGCTTTCGTCCTAGCGGGTTTCTTCGCCAAACAAGAGCGAGGAGCAACCTGGCTGCGCCTTCGCTCCTTTCTGTGGACGCTTGCCGTCGTCGCAGTCGGCTTGACTGCGTGGGTGTTCGTCGACGTCGCTTTCGATGTCGACGACCTGCGGCGACATTGGATGGCCGTCGGTCTTGCAACAGGAGTTCTGAGTGGACTGTTGTGGTGGGGTCGTGAACGCCCCCTTCAGCAGATCACGCTGATCTCAGGCGGAACGATCACGCTCGGGACATTCATCGGGGAGTTCGCATCTGCAGGATTCAGCGGAATCGGCATCTGGATTTCGGGAGTAGTTCTCGTCGGAGTCTCGGTTCGTGCGACAGGAATGCAATCGACAATCGACGTGTTCGCAGGGTCGGCTATCGCCGTCGTCGGAGCTTTTCTCACGACTTCGGATTGGAGGGGCCCGGGCCTCATCTTCGTCTTGGTCACCGGGGTCGCGACGATCGTCCCCGCAGTCATGGATCGGGTGAAGTTTCCGCCACCGAAACCGCTGGTCATGGGAGTTGTCGGTCTCGTGGCGCTCGTGCAAGGTGTGCCGATGGCGATCGCCCACTATTTGAATGAAGCGGGTATCGCAACCGGTTCGGCAGTGTGGGTGTGCGGGCTCGTGACAGCAGTGATCGCGATGCAGCGGCGCGTTCGCCTGGGTCTTGCCTTTCTCCTCGTCTCGGGGCTGCTGCCCATTGTCGGAGCGGCAGTCACGGGTGTCCAGTCGGTGGGTTTCGCAACTCTGTTCGGTTTGGCAACGTCGGGCGCCCTCATCGCTTTTGGCACACGACCAGGAAGTTCCGTGTTGTCGGTGTTCGGTCTCATCGGCATCGTGGTGTTCATTCCGTGGATGATCAGCCACTTCTTTCCCGGGGAAGGTCGAGTTCCGCTGCTGATCATCGTGTCGGGTCTCTTGCTCGTCGGGGTTGCCGTCGCTCTCACGCGCCTCGGGGGTCGGTTGCGCGGTGAGGTGGGCGCTCGCTCATCGAGAGAAGGCGCCGGAGTATGACAGCATTCGTGATCAGTGCTGAGGGGCAACGATGAAGATGGTCGGGGAGGGTTCGATTCGCGATGAATGACAGAAAATCCGATTCGCCATCAGATGTCTCAGGAGGAACCCTCGACGGGGTTCTCTCGCCAGTGATGACGATTCTCATGGAAGCCGGTCCGGATGCGGTGCACCTAGGAGCGGTCGCTGCCGCCGCTGGATTTTCGTTCGAGGAACTCGAAGAAACCTTCGGCCACCCTGGCGAACTTCTCCATCTCGCGTGGGAGCGCGAGCTGCGACATGAATTCGATCTCCTCGTATCCCAGGCAGTGCAGATCATGTCACGAACTCCGGGTGATGTGAACGTCGATCCTCGGGTCGGGCAGCGTATGCGTGCCGCGGTCCATCTACTCGTCGTGGCTCATCGATTCGACGAACTTCGAGAAGTTGTCCCTTTCGACGTTCAACGGATTCTGTACCGATACGAACACGACGCAATGGATTCCGCCGATCGATCGACATTGAGAGCGCTCATCGGGTGGCTGGTGGGAATCGCTCTCGAACCAGGCAGCCGGTTCAGTGATTCGCTCCAATTGTTGAAAGAGATCGGATGGACACCGGGTTGCTGGCGAGTAGTAGACGGTGATGACGAAGTCGAGTCGACTCCGCCGGTTCCACTGGTCTTCGATGAGGTCGGTGAGATGTCCCAAGAAATTTTGGGAGCGTGTACACGCATCATCGCCCAGGGCGGGCTTGCTCGTGCAACCTTGCTGCGGATCGCTCGCATGGCCGGATACCCGCCAGAGGTTCTGTACGGCCTGTACGGACGACAGGAGTACTTGGTCGGACATTATTTGAAGTTGGTTCTGTCGTTGTTGTTCTCCTACCGGAGGTTCGAGTGGTTGATGTCCGCCCCGGCTGTTGCTGCGATGAGGATCGAAGTGTGGTTGCAGCCCGATGTGCAGACTCGGAGACGTGCTCTCCTCGAATGTGTCCTGGCCAGCAACTTCCACCCTCATCTCGCGTCGGCCTACTCGACCGCGGCTGAAGAAGCCTTGATGGACCAGCGCCTGGCGCTTTTGCTTCACCCGGAGTTGGACGTCCGCATTGCTCGGCTTCGGTTCCTGGCCTCTCGCCAGTTGACTTTGGGTCTTGCAGTTCTCGAAGACGCCGAACTCGAGAAGCAGCAAAGGGTCTGGCGCCCATTCCTGCGCGTGTTCTTGGGTGTATCGGACTGATTCGTCAATCCGGTGAGACTTGCTCCCACACGCTGCGGGCCCCTGAATGCCCTGTCCGCAGAGTGGAGATGGTGCTGAAAGTGCCGGCAGTGATCATCAGGACGACGATGAACGCCGAGACCATGCGGGTCTGGCTCAGAAGTCGATCGTCGTTGCCGACATCGTGCCCCATACGTCGAGATCGAACGATCCAAATGATCGTCATGACGAGATAGATGCCGACGAGATATTGCAGGCGCGATCCCATGTCGGCATGGTCCCTGAGGAGATCGGGAATCGTCTGACCCGCGTCGGTGTACGTCTTTTCCAGCGTGCGGCCGCTTCGTGCGGCAAGAAGTGTGCCGATGAAGGCAATGACGAGTAGGGAAATCGCGAGTGAGCCGAAGCGTCTCCGAAAATTGGGAACGACCACCATGAGGACGGTTGCCAGCATCGACAGGGGAATCAGTACGACTGGAATGTGCACGAGGAGTGGATGAGATGGAATGTCTCCGAATGTGTCGATCATTGTCGGGTCCTCATGTAGGTGATGACGGCACTGATGGCTGGCTCGGTCAATCCTCCGAAGCGAGGCATCTGACCTTTGCCGTTGACGATGGTGAGGCGAATCATCTGGTCGCTGAGTCCGGTGAATCCAACCAACGCGGCCAAATTATCACTTTCGAGTCGAATCGGATTCTGACGCCGCCCATCAGAGGGCTTGGTCTCGAAATCGGAGACGGTGCAATGCGGGTGCAAGCATCACCCGGGCGTGGGCGTCACCATACCTAGGATCGCAGCCATGGACTGGATATCGGACCCCGACGCATGGAGCGCACTCGCAGCACTACTTGCTCTCGAAATCGTGCTCGGCGTGGACAACGTGATCTTCATCTCGATCCTCGCTTCGAAACTTCCTCTCGAGCAGCAAGACAAAGCGCGACGAGTCGGAATCCTGGCAGCTGCTGGAATCAGAGTCCTGCTCTTGTTGGCCGTGGGTTGGATCGTGACCTTGAAGAAAGATTTGTTCACGATCGGTGACCTCGGCTTCAGCGGCAAAGAATTGATCTTGCTCGTTGGCGGCCTGTTTCTCATCTTCAAAGCGACGCGAGAGATTCACCACAAACTCGAAGGCGAGTCCGGAGGCGGCCATGGCAAGGCCGCTCCGACTTTTGCTGCGGTCATCGTTCAAGTACTTCTGCTCGATTTCATCTTTTCGATCGACTCGGTGATCACCGCCGTCGGAATGACGACCTATGTCCCGGTGATGGTGATCGCCGTTCTCGGAGCCGTCGCGGTGATGCTCGTCGCTTCGAAGGCGATCTATCAGTTCGTCAATCGTCATCCTTCGGTGAAGATGCTGGCTCTGGCATTTTTGTTGTTGATTGGCCTGACTCTGATCGCCGAGGGTATGGGGGAGAAGATCCCCAAGGGCTACATCTACGCAGCAATGGCCTTTTCGGTGCTTGTCGAAATGCTCAATATCGGCGCAAGCAAGCGTTCGAAGAAGAAGATCGAGCCCGTCCATCTGTATCAGCGGATGGACGACGAATACTTCCTCAATTACTGAAAAAGGGGTCTCCATTTAGCGGCAGTAGACTGGCTTTGTGCCCCTTGCTACGCCGGTAGGTGGTCTGGACTACCCGAGGAACTTGGTGGAGATGACCTCGTGGTTCTCCACCCAGGAAAACTGCTTGGGCTACCTGGAGTGGTTGCGGTGGCCTGACGGCATCAGGTGCAGGCGCTGCGACGGCACTGAGGGTTGGCACACAGGGCGTGGTGACTGGTTGTGCGGCGGCTGCGGTACGAGGACGTCAATCACGGCGGGGACCGTGTTCGACAAGACCCGTGTGCCGCTTCCGGGTTGGTTCTTGTTGGCCTGGAGGATGACGGCGGAGAAGACGGCGGGGATCTCGGCCAAGGGAGCACAACGTCTGCTCGAGTTGGGCAGCTATCAGACGGCATGGACAATGCTCCACAAGCTGCGCTCAGCGACGGTGCGTCCTGGCCGCGACCGATTGCGCGGTGATGTCGAGGTGGACGAGACGTTCGTTGGAGGTGCGAAGCCCGGCGCGCCGGGACGTGGTGCTGCGGGTAAGACGCTCGTGTGTGTCGCTGTCGAGGTGCTGTCCCCGAAGGGCTTCGGACGAGTGCGGTTGGGCGTCATCCCCGATGCGTCCGCGAAGTCGCTGCACGCCTTCGTGGGTGACCACGTCGAGCCGGGATCCATCATCCTCACCGATGGCTGGCGGGGCTACCGAGGCCTGGACACCAAGGGTTACACGCACAAGGCCACAAGCATCAGCGGCAGTGGCATGCACGCCCACGTGTCGATGCCGGCCGTTCACCGGGTCGCCTCGCTCTTCAAGCGGTCGCTGCTCAACGCCTACCAGTCGTACCCGCACCTGCACCTGCAGGCCTACTGCGACGAGTGGGCGTTCAGGTTCAACCGGCGCAGTTCAACGCACCGGGGCCAGTTGTTCCTTCGGCTGCTCGAGAACGCTGTCGAGTGCGGCCCGCTCGAGTACTCCGCCATCACGCTCGGGGCCAAACCCCGCTCGGTCCCACCAATGGTTTCAGGCCAGAGCGGTGTCACCCGAACTCCAAGCTTGAACCTCCAGGAGAGGCCTTGGCGCCGTTGAATCTCTGAAGCGCGGAACGGAGGCGGTGTGGGCGTCGCCGCCAGTAGCCCCGCCTGGCTGTCTCTTGGCGCAGCGGGCGTCAGCCGCTCGAGCGTGACCACTTGGCGCGCCGTGCCTCGAACTTCGCAAGAACTGCGTCATAGGCCGCGATGAAAAGCGGATGCATTGAAGTAAACGTGTCACCTGACGGCGACAGAACCTGAACCCAACCCATCCACGCATAGACCGGGTGAGGCATGACGACGTTTGTCGCAGTGAAGTCGTGACCTGTCATCACCACGCCACCTTTCGGTGGGCGCGGTGGTCGAGGGCCGAAGAGTTCCTCGTAGCTATCCCGCGGAAGGCCAAGCGCTACTCGGAAGACACCAGGTCGATCCAGATGAGACGCCCTGTCGTTGGTGCCATCGTGCTCCTTGACGGTACAGAAGTAGACACCACTCGGTAGCGTCCCGCCAGGGTTGTAGAAGAGGGACGTCTCGCCCCAAGTCGACTTGGGAGTCAGCCCGGCGAACTCGTCTTGCAGAGCTGCGATCACGTCAGGGGCGTTCACACCGACGACCGTACCGCCATGAGGACCGTTTGGCTTGAGGTGCTGCGTAGCCCCTGCACCAGCGACGGGCGGCACAATGCGCGCACCTCACGCGATCTCTTGACTGCCGCTAAATGGAGACCCCCCTACTGAAAATATCCGTCGCGTCTGTCGGCCTGCCGACGGGGAAAACAAAAAGGCCCTCCCCGGGGTTGCCGGGGAGGGCCTTTTGAAATCGTGTCGAACTCAGTCGAGGTCGAAACGGTCCAAGTTCATGACCTTGTCCCACGCGGCGACGAAGTCACGGACGAACTTCTCCTTGGCATCGCTGCCGGCGTAGACCTCGGACAGAGCACGCAACTGCGAGTTCGAACCGAAGATCAGATCAGCGCGGCTGGCCTTCCACTTCAGTTCACCAGACTTGCGGTCACGACCCTCGAAGATCTCCTCGGACTTGTCCGTCGGTGTCCACTGGACGGACATATCGGTCAAGTTGACAAAGAAATCGTTCGTGAGGGCACCGGGGCGCTTGGTGAAGACACCAAGATCGGACTGCTTGTGGTTGGCGTCGAGGGCACGCATGCCTCCGACGAGCACCGTCATCTCCGGAGCCGAGAGCGTCAACAGATTGGCGCGCTCGAGCAGGAGCTGCTCAGTCGTCACGATGTGACCCGGTTTCAAGAAGTTGCGGAAGCCGTCGAAGGTCGGCTCGAGCACGGCGAAGGAATCGACATCGGTCTGATCCTGCGATGCGTCGGTGCGACCCGGTGTGAACGGAACCGAGACCTTGACACCCGCATCCTTGGCGGCCTTTTCGACTGCGGCGCATCCGCCGAGAACGATGAGGTCGGCCATGGAGACCTTCTTGCCCTTCTTCGCCGAAGAGTTGAAGTCCTTCTGGATCTTCTCGAGGGTTCCGAGCACCTTGTTCAGTTCGGCCGGGTTGTTTGCTTCCCAGTCCTTCTGAGGGGCGAGACGAATACGAGCGCCGTTGGCGCCGCCTCGCTTGTCGGTGCCACGGAAGGTGGCTGCTGATGCCCATGCTGTCGAGACGAGCTGCGACACGGTCAGACCGGAACCGAGGATCATCTCCTTGAGCTTCGCGATGTCCTTCGAGTCGATGAGCTTGTGATCGACGGCCGGGACCGGGTCCTGCCAGATGAGGACTTCCTTGGGAACCATCTTGCCGACGTAGCGAGCACGGGGTCCCATGTCGCGATGCGTGAGCTTGAACCAAGCACGAGCGAATGCATCAGCGAACTCATCGGGGTTCTCATAGAAGTGACGCGAGATCTTCGCGTACTCCGGATCGAACTTGAGAGCGAGGTCGGCCGTCGTCATGATCGGAGCGTGGCGCTTGTTCGGATCGTGGGCGTCGGGGACGGTGTTGGCCATCGCTCCACCCTTCGGGATCCACTGCTGGGCGCCAGCAGGGCTCTTGGTGAGCTCCCAATCGTTCTCGAGCAGGATCTTGAAGTAGTCATTGTCCCACTGGATCGGATTGGTCGTCCATGCACCTTCGATTCCTGAGGTGATGGTGTCGACGCCTGCACCCGAGCCCATCGAGTTCTTCCAGCCGAATCCCATTTCCTGGATCGGCGCACCCTCCGGTTCCGGACCGACGTACTTGCCGGGATCGCCTGCACCGTGAGCCTTGCCGAAGGTGTGGCCACCGGCGACGAGAGCAACTGTCTCTTCGTCGTTCATGGCCATACGTGCGAACGTCTCACGGACATCACGTGCCGACAGGAGCGGATCGGCGTTGCCGTTCGGGCCTTCCGGGTTCACATAGATGAGTCCCATCTGCACGGCGGCGAGAGGGTTGTCGAGTTCACGGTCGCCCTTGTAGCGCTCATCGGCGAGCCACGTCTTCTCGCTGCCCCAGTAGGTGTCGTCCGGTTCGTAGACATCTGCACGACCGCCGCCGAAACCGAAGGTCTTGAAACCCATCGATTCGAGTGCTGCGTTGCCGGCGAGGACGAACAGGTCGGCCCAAGAGATCTTCTTGCCGTACTTCTGCTTGACCGGCCACAACAGGCGACGAGCCTTATCGAGGTTTCCGTTGTCGGGCCAGCTGTTCTGCGGGGCGAAGCGATGCATGCCGGTGCCTGCACCGCCACGACCGTCCTGAATACGATAGGTGCCGGCTGCATGCCAGGCCATGCGGATGAAGAATCCGCCGTAATGTCCGTAGTCAGCGGGCCACCAATCCTGTGAATCTGTCATGAGGGCCTTGAGGTCCTTCATCACTGCGTCGAGGTCGAGAGACTTGAACTCTTTGGCGTAATCGAAGTCTTCATCCATCGGGTCGGCGACGGCAGGATTGTTGTGCAGCACCTTGATGTTCAACTGGTTCGGCCACCAGTCGACGTTGCCGGTGCCCACTTCGGGTGTGGTCATGACCCCGGTGACGGGGCATTTGCTCTCATTGCTCATTGCTTCTCCTGTTGTTGTCTGGATTGATTGTGGGTGAGTCGGACCGCTCCGATGGAATCGGGACGATCAGATGGAAACCTTTTTGGACGTTGGCGATGTCGTTCGACAATCGGAACAGCGACCCCAGTAGGCGACTTCGGCTTCGTCGACTTCGAATCCGTTCATGTCCGATGCTTCGAGGCAGGGTCGGTAGCCGACCGCGCAATCGACATCGACGATGTGACCGCACTCCCGGCAGATGAGATGGTGGTGATTGTCTCCGACGCGATTTTCGTACAAAGCCGGCGAGCCGATCGGTTGGATTCGCCGGATCAACCCTTTGTCGACCAAGAGGCTGAGAGCGTCGTAGACGGACTGGCGAGAAATGGCGCCGATGTCGGACTTCGCAGCCTCGGAGACGTCGTCAGCGGTGCAGTGTGGATGAAGAGCGACGGCCCGCAGGACCGCGAGACGTTGGGGGGTGACATGAAGGCGATGCCCTCTCAGCACGTCTGCATAATCGGCGATCACAACTCAGAGAATAGACAAATTTGGACACAGTCCAAAATTTGGAAGATGTGAACTTCGTCTCGGCTCATAGGATCGCACTGGCCTATGGAATTCCTCCCTGATCTCGCCGTGCAGACACCGCTGTGGCTCGCTCTCGTCACCGTCGGGGTGAATGCCATCGTCGGAGGTCTGCGTGCATCGATCGATGACCGTCATCACTGGGACATCGTTGGTCTGTCGACCTTCGCCATTCTCATGGGACTCGGTGGCGGATTCATTCGCGACTTTCTGATCGGAAATCTGCCGGCGGAGAGTCTGCGACGACCGTGGTTCCTCGTGACCATCGCAGGATGTGTCATCGTCGTTCTCGTTGCAGGCGAGCGCATTGCTCGAGTTCAATCCCTCGTCACGTTCCTGAACGCGATTGCACTCGGACTTTTTGCAATCACTGGCTCGGCGTATGCATTGCGTTCGGATCTTCCGATCGCATCGGCTCTGTTCGTCGGCACTGTCTCGGCCGTCGGCGGTGGCGTCCTGGTCTCGATCATGAAGGACGAGGTTCCAGGAATTCTCCTGGCCAGTGCTCCACAGGCTCTGCTGGCTCTTTTGGTGTCCGTCGTCTATGCGGCGACAGCAGTGTGGAGTTCGCGAGCTGCGGCAGTTGCAGGACTCGCAACGTCAATCGTTGCGTATTACGCGAGCGACTACCTCGGAGTTCGCACTCAAAGAGCAGTGGGGATTCGGGCTCTGCTTCTCACACGAGACGACCGCTAGGCGAATTCGCGTCTCAATCCTTTTGCTGCTCGATCTCCGATCTTGGAGAACACCAGACCCAGACCGAGATTCATGGGAGCGAGAAGTCCGTTGAACGTCAGCTTCGCGTCGTAGGTGATGTCGCATCCCGACGCCGTCGGTGCGATCGAAATCGTGTCGATGGATGTGAAGACCGAGCTCTTGCCAATGAGGCACACGCGCGAGTTGGGCAGGTACTCCTTCGTCTCGTAGCGCAGCATCACTGGCCTGCCAGCGACGGCACCAACGGTGACATCGAAGACGGCTTCGGGACCAGGTCCTGAACCGGCAACCTGGACGACCTTGGAGATTCCCGGATCCCAACTAGGGAACGTCGTCATGTCCGCCAAGAACTTGAAGGCTTCCTCAGGAGATTTCGAACTGGGAACTGTCACGATGTAACTCGGCATGATGTCTCCTGACCGTTTCGAGTGGAATGTGTTCTGAAAAGAGTCAGCGACGAACGTAGCGGGGACTCAGGGGGCTGATTCGTTCGGAGTCGATTCAGATGTGTCTTCGAAGCCGCAGATGTCGGTTCCGAAACGGTCGAGAACCTCGCTAGCCGCTGTCACCTCGGGCGAGGACATCATTTCCAAGATGCCGCTCATGGCTTCTGCATCGGCCTGATCGGTATTGGCAAGCTGCTCGAAGATCGGCGCTATGACCAAGAGGGCGTCGCGTATTTCGTCGTTCGGGGCTTTTTCGGCAAGGTCCGTCAAAATCCCTGCGGCAGCTCCGATGTCGTCGCCCAAATCGATGTCGTCCAACTTCTCGATGTCCTTGCAAAAGGCTGCGTCGCCACTGGGGGTGGACGAGTCTCCGCCGCATGCGGACAGAGCGAGTGAAGCCGTGACGAGAGGAGCGAGAACCAAGTGTGGAATACGTGACATGTCTGAACCGTACTGCCTTTGGAAGGGAGTGATGGCGATGTCGAGGGTGAGTCCGTGCCCCACTGGTCCCGATTCCGGGGCGTTCGTACCTTCGTGTTGGGATGCGGATGGCGAATCTGATGTACTGGAAGCGATTGGGGGAAAGATGACGACGACGGACGCATCAAGGATTTCACAGGATTTGGCGGAAGGTTCAGAGGGCGTCGAGTACTTCGACGTGCTGATCGTCGGTGCAGGTATTTCTGGTATCGGTGCGGCCTACCACCTTCAGCAACAGTGTCCCGATCTCTCCTATGTGGTGTTGGAAGGACTCGAGGATTTCGGCGGCACGTGGCGGATGCACACCTACCCGGGCGTCCGTTCCGACAGCGACTTGTACACCTTCGGCTATCGATTCAAGCCGTGGGTGGGCGCCCCGATTGCCAACGCGGACGAGATCCTGACGTATCTCGGAGAGGTCATCGACGACAACGAACTCTCTGCGCACATTCGGTATCGACATCGCATTTCATCTGCTTCGTGGTCGAACGAGACCAATCGTTGGACCGTCGTCGCAACGAACGAGGCCACTGGCGAGACGCGCCGATTCTCGACCGAGTTCTTGTGGATGTGCCAGGGGTACTACCGCCACAGTGAGGGGTATACGCCAGAGTGGCCTGGAATGGACTCGTATCGAGGTCGCATCGTTCATCCGCAAACATGGCCGGAGGATCTCGATTTTGCGGGCAAGAAGGTGCTGGTGATCGGCTCGGGTGCAACGACGGCAACGATTGTTCCTGCGATGGCAGGCGATGCCGGTCACATCACCGTATTGCAGCGTTCACCGACGTATTTCTGGACCGGTCGTAACGCGAATGAGGTTGCTGACATGCTGCGCGAACTCGACATCGATCCGACATGGATCCACGAGATCGTGCGTCGTAAGGTGCTGCACGACCAGGAGATGGTGGCCCGCCTTTCTTTCGAGCACCCAGATCTCGTCAAGGCGGAGCTTCTCAACGGCATCAAGGCTTTGTTGCCCGAGGGATACGACGTCGACACACATTTCACTCCTCGCTATCGCCCGTGGCAGCAGCGCATCGCCTTCGTCCCCGATGGAGATCTCTTCAAGGGAATCACTGAAGGCAAAGCGACGATGGTGACCGACGAAATCGAGACGTTCACCGAGACGGGAGTGGTGACCAAAGGCGGAACGACGATCGATGCCGACATCGTCATCACTGCGACAGGCTTCCATCTGAGCGTCCTCGGAGACATCGACTTCGACATCGATGGACGACCGGTGGCATTTCAGGACACGGTGACGTACCGAGGCATGATGTTCACCGGTGTTCCGAATCTCCTGTGGATCTTCGGGTATTTCCGAGCAAGTTGGACTTTGCGGGTCGACCTGGTCTGCGACTTCACCTGCCGTCTGTTGCAGCACATGCGCGAAAGGGGCGCCCACAAGGTGGTTCCTCGCCTGCGGCCCGAGGACGCCGACATGCCGATTCTTTCGTGGATCGACCCTGAGAACTTCAATCCCGGATATCTGATGCGCGGCATGCACCTGCTTCCGAAACGCGGAGACAAACCGGAGTGGCAACACACGCAGGACTACTGGCTGGAAAAGGATGAGTTGCCTGTGGCCGATCTCGATGACGGTTGTCTGGTGTACGAATAATTTTCTGGAGTCCGAATGGTTGGACACTGTGGGGCGAACGAACAGTTTTCGTCGACAGCCCGGATGACTTTTGTCCCTAGATGATGATTGGGACATCTGCGTGATCGGGGTACATCGTTTAGAGTCGCCGGATGGCTGAGTTGCGCGACACTCGACAGCGATTGCTCGAAGCGACCATTTCGATCATCGAAGTCGAAGGAGAAGACGGCGTGCGAGTCGACCGCGTCGCCGAATTGGCTGGATTCACCAAGCCCGTGGTGTACCACCACTTTTCGGATCGTGAAGATCTGGTCGTCGCAGCGCTGTCTGAGCGCTATTACCGATCGATCAGTTATGCCATGGAAGATCTCAAGTTCGCGGCTGCACGATGTCGGACAGCCGAGCAGTATCGAGATTTGCTGCAATCCACTTTTGAGAGCTTCGGAGCCGACGACGGGGTTCGTCGTCGTCGACTGCGTATTGAAGCCCTCGGAGCTGCGGTCTCGCGCCCGATCCTGCAGGCAAGTCTCGCCGAGGCGACGCGCCGGCAGATTCATGCGTTTGCGGAAATTTTGCAGATCGGTCGTGAAGAGGGTTGGCTGCGATTCGATGTCGATTCCAAAGATCTTGCGATGTGGTGGTCGGGGATGATCCTCGGGCGTCACTTGGCCGAAATCGACTCGGACAACTTCGATCCTGGGCAATGGGACGCGATCACGAAGTGGGTCATTGGCCAGTTTTTTGCAGACGTGTGACGTCATCGATGAATTCGCTGTCCACCACTCTGTTCATCGTGGCGCTCGCCGCATCGGTTCTCGACTGGGTCGCTGTTGCTCGGCACCTGAAAGCGATGGAGTACATCTTCAAGCCGCTGGCAGCCGGACTCTTCCTTCTGGCCGCTGCTGCTCTCGAGCCGAGCGACTCCGCTGCGCGATCGTGGCTCGCCGCTGCTCTCGTCTTTTGCATACTCGGAGACGTGTTCTTGATGGTGCCGCGGGACGCGTTCGTTCCAGGCCTGGCATCCTTCGCAGTGGCTCAGGTGTTGTTCACGGTCAGCTTTGGGATTCGAGAATTTTCTTCGGTGCGTCTGGTTGTGGGGCTGGCTGTCGTTGTTCTGGGGACAGCCGTTCTTGCCCGGCGATTCATCGCCGCACTGAAGAGAAGGGGTGAATCCTCGCTGATCGTTCCGATCGTCGTCTACATGACGGTGATTTCCGCGATGGTCGTGAGCTCGATCGCGGCAGGGACGGCAATCGCGATCATCGGGGCACTTCTGTTCTTGATTTCCGATGGCTTGATCGCCGAAGAGCGTTTCGTTCGACAACGTTCATGGCAGCCGATGACGATCATCGTCACCTACCACTTGGCTCTTGCAGGGCTCGTCGTCGGTTCAGGTGTGTGACGTCGCTCGGTGTTTCGCGTCTCCGCGCGGGTGAAATTGCCGTTCTCGCCGATCACGCGACGGCAACTCTCCGAACGGATCGGCGGCCCCATGATGGGCGCTGGCTCAGGACTTCGTGGAGGAGTTGATGAAGACGTATTTGATGAAGAAGTCGACGAGGCGAATCCATTCTTCAGGGGGTACGGGTGTCGGATCGATGTCATCGACGACTCGGCCGAGAGTGTAAGCCTGGACGAATGCCGCAAGAGCACGAGGATGCACGTCGGGGTTGATCCAGCCCTTGGCCTGTGCTCGAGCCAAGGCGTCGGCCACTGCCGTGGTGAGCCGTTGCTGTTCCTCTCCCAACATCGCCCGCAGGCGTGGACTGTTCTGGGCATTGGCGAACACCACGACACGTTGCATCCGACGACCAGCCCGGTCTGGTTGTTGAGTGATCTGCGTGAGTTCGTTCACTTTGTTTGCGAGGTCTGCCTTTGTCGTGGCGTGGTCCACGGCCTTTTCGAAGACCTCGATCGATTCGTCGACGTGGGTGGCGAAGAGCGCGACCAGGGCATGCTCCAGGAGATCAGGGAAGTCCTCGTAATGGTGGTAGAGGGGACCTCGTGATACTCCTGATGCTTCGAGGACCATGTCGATCGTCAAGTCCTCGATTGCAGTGGTTGCGAGAAGTCGAACGGCCGTGTCGAGAAGGAGGGTCTTGGTGGGGTGGGGTGCTCTCGGGGCACGTTGAATTCTTCGAACCATGGTTCCGCCTCCTTTTGATCGGGCAACCGTTTCAGGTTGCATCTGCTGACAACGAGTGTTCCAGGTCACAAGTTATACCGGATATCTAGAACTCTTGTAAAACTTCGGAAGGTCTCGACGACTGATACCAGGTCGTCGTGTTCGTTTTCCTTGTACCTAGATCTGGGTCGACGACCGAATCAACGCGTAACCTAAGGATTTCTTATGCCGAATCTTCCTACCGCCGCTTTTTCCATTGCTCTCGACTGCCAATTGGACAACGTTCCAGGCACCCTCGGCCGCCTCTGCACCGCTATTGGTGAAGCGGGTGGAAACATCGGTGCTCTCGACGGTTTCGACGTGCGCGGACCTGTGCTGCGACGCAGCCTCGTCGTCCATTGTCGCGACGAGGAGCATCAGAAAAAGGTTGTGGAAGCGGTACGTCAACTGAGCGGTGTGACGTTGCTCGACTGGTGGGACCGAACGTTCCGTATGCACGAATCCGGCAAGATTCATGTTCTGTCGACTGCACCGGTGAACGATCGAGACGATCTGTCGATGGCGTACACACCTGGTGTGGCGCGAGTGTGCACCGCGATCGAGAACGATCCGAATCTGTCGCACAAGTACACGATTCGCAAGAACACTGTTGCGATCGTCAGCAACGGCACTGCGGTGCTCGGTCTCGGTGACATCGGCCCTGAAGGTGCAATGCCGGTGATGGAAGGCAAGGCGCTCTTGTTCAAAGAGTTCGGAGGTGTCGACGGATTCCCGGTGTGCATCAACGCGCGCACAGCAGACGAAGTCGTCGATTTCGTCGAGCGGATTGCGCCGACGTTCGGCGGGATCAACTTGGAGGACATCAAGGCTCCCGAATGCTTCGAGATCGAAGAGAGATTGCAGGCGAGCCTCGACATTCCTGTGTTCCACGATGACCAACACGGAACTGCGGTGGTCACTCTTGCTGCGCTGTGGAACTCACTCAAGATCACCGGTAAGGAAATGGAAGACCTCACCGTCGTCATCGCCGGTGTCGGAGCTGCCGGTGTCGCGATCGGCAAGATCTTGTTGAACGCGGGAATCGGCGAAGTGATCGGGTGCGACCGTGTCGGAGCGATCTACACCGGACGCGGAGACATGAACTCAGCCAAGGAGTGGTTCGCCGCCAACACGAATCGCGAGCGTCGCATGGGCACGATCAGCGATGTGATGAAGGGTGCTGATGTGTTCGTCGGCGTGAGTGGACCCGACCTGATCACCGCTGCAGATGTGCGCGCAATGGCCAAGGATCCCATCGTGTTCGCTATGGCGAACCCGAATCCCGAGATTCGACCAGAGCAGGCCGACGGTCTCGCAGCCGTCATGGCAACGGGTCGCAGCGATTACCCGAACCAGATCAACAACGTGCTCGCATTCCCGGGTATCTTCCGTGGGGCACTCGACGCGAATGCCACCGACATCACAGAGGGAATGAAGTTGGCTGCAGCCATTGCGATCGCCGAGTCGGTGACCGATGCCGAGCTGAAGCCAGAGTTCGTCGTCCCGTCGGTGTTCGACCGAACTGTGGTGCAGCGTGTTGCCCCTGCTGTTGCGGCAGCGGCCGTGAAAGATGGCGTCATCCGCAAGTACTGACGGGTCTGCAACGACGTCCGCTGACGTCTGATTTTTCAGGACATTTGTTTCTTCTCGCGTGCATTGGCGGGTCGTACCTTTGGCGAATGTCACGTCGCATCGGCTTCTTTGGGGTGCTTTCGCTCACTGTGTTGGCTGGCTGTGGGTCGGCCGAATCCGGATCAGGTGACCTTTCGTTCAAAGGGCGAGGGGAGTCCTCTCCTGTCGATTCCGTCGATCAATCTGCTGGCACTGACGCCGATGGCTTCGATGAACCGATCGAACAATTCGTCGAGGGGTCGAGCATGTTTCCGGACTTCACTCAACAAGGTCCGATGCAACTGTGGTCGGTGCACCCCGATGGAACGGAACTGCGCCAATTGACCGAGAACGTCGGGGTCGACTCGACCGATCCTCGGCTCTCACCCGACGGCGAGCTCATTGCGTACATTGCGTTCGACTACGAGTCACGAGAACCATCTCGCCCGGAACTCTGGGTGATGGACGTGGACGGTTCGAACGCTCGTCGGTTGGCGCTGAACGATCTGATGTTGGTGTGGTCATCCATTTCGTGGTCGCCTGATTCGACAGCGATCAGGTTCGTTGCGCGAGAAAAATCAGATTCGGGACTCTGGTCGATCGATGTTCGAACTGGAGCAATCGCTGCAGTACCAATCGAGATGGATGAACTGTCGCCGCCGGCTTGGTCACCAGATGGACGTCGCGTCGCTTACGTCGACACGATCGAATCGGAAGATCGAAACTGGTCGTATTGGGATCTCTGGATCGCCGATGTCGATGGCAGCAATACCCAGCGAGTGACCGACTTCGATCTCGATTCGATCTCCGAGCCGAGCTGGCTTCTTGATGGTTCGGGAATCGTTTTCTCCGGGTTCGTATCGGGTTTTTCTGCACGCAGCATCTCGAATTTGTGGGTAGTGAATCTCGATAACGGCCGAATCAGACGGATTACCGGCTCCCAACCGCCCGGCGGTCGGTGGAGGGCATCGCCTGATGGGAAGTTCGTTGCCTACGAATCGTATGAAGGACCGTGCAGCGTCATCGTGGTGCCTGTCGACGAGGGCACTGAACGATGCGCGCTGTCCTTTTTCGCACCCCTTAATTTCACATGGTCACCGGACTCGAGTCGACTTGCCTTTTTGGCGGAAGGCTTCGATCCGGATCCGATGGATGACGCCAATGGAGACATGACGCCACCCATGATGGGAGTGGCGCTGTGGACCATCGCTCTCGACGGCAGTGACGCTCGTCAGGTCACGCAAGGAGATTCTGCGAACCTGGCAATGGGGTACTCGGGGATGGGTTATCACGATCTTGTCTGGCGTGGTACCAGTGACGGTGAAGTCATCGTGTTCTCGATGAACGAATAGCGGCCATTGGAGGTTCAGTGATCTACGACGCTTTTCTTTCCTACAGTCACGAATCCGATGGTCTTTTGGCGCCGAAATTGGAGCGAGAATTACAGCGCTTTGCAAAGCCTTGGTGGAAGCGCCGAGCGCTCAGGGTCTTTCGCGATGAATCGAATCTTTCGGCGTCGCCCCATCTGTGGGCTTCGATCGAGCAAGGTTTGTCGAGCGCTGATTGGTTCATTTTGCTTTGCTCACCAGATGCCGCTCAGTCCGAATGGGTCGATCGTGAACTCGGGTGGTGGCTGGAAAACCGGGACTCGACACGAATACTCCCGGTGGTGACTTCTGGGGAACTTCACTGGGATCAGAAGAAGGCAGCCTTCGACCGACGTCGATCGAACTGCATTCCTTCCAGAGCGTTGGCAGTCTGGAAGGGCGAACCTCGCTGGGTCGATCTACGGTGGATCGACAACGATCAGGTGTTCAGCGCACGCGACGTGCGGTTCCGCGATGCAATCGCTGACATCGCGGCGACAGTTCATGGGGTGGCCAAGGATGAGATCGCATCAGATGAAGTGCGACAACACAAACGGACGATTCGAACCGTCGTTGCGGCGGGCCTCGCGTTGGTTCTGCTCGCAGCTACTGCATCTGTGCTTGCCTTCCTAGAAGCAAGACAGCGAACAAACGCTGAGACGAGAGCTCGGATAGCAGCCGCAAATGCCATCGCAGCCCAGGCCGTTTCCGAGACCACCATCGATGTTGAGAGAGCACTTCTTTTGGGTGTGACGGCGATGCGAATGAATGAGTCTCCTACTACGCGCAGGGGGTTATTGACCGCCATTGATGCAGTCGGATCCCTGGTCGACCACCATGAAGAACTGGGGAGACCGGACTTTCTCGAGGTGACCGGAGACGGTAGGTCGCTCATCACTGCTTCCAATGGCGGCGCTGTTGCTCGATGGGCTACGAGTGATTGGTCGCTTCAAGCGCAAAACCAACTCGACGGGCTTGGCATTTGGAGGGCGCGGTTGATGAGTGACGATTTATTGATGGTTTCTGCTCCGAGCCCTTCCGTTCTAGTGGATGTCGACTCTCTTACACCCTCGACTGGTGAGTTCGCTGCTTTGGAGGCTCTCGGAATACCAGCCTTTGCGGTAAGCGTCGATGGATCGACGCTTTACCAGGCGGCTGAGCAAGGCACAGTCATCGAGATTGTGGACCTCCGAACTGGAGAGAGGATGGGCCAGATTGAAGTTGGCTCGATGTTTACTGAGGATTGTGGGCGTATCGACTGGATAGAACTCAGTTCCCGGGATCAGATGTACGTGTCATGCGGTCGGCAAGGGGTGTTGTTTGAAATCGACAACCCTCAACAAGCGATGGAGGTCCAATTTCCGTGGTACCGCTCCCATTCGATTGGCTTCAATCCCAGTGGGCGCCTGCTTTTCGTTCTCGACTGGTCAGGCCGCAGCATGGCGGTCATCGATACTGAAACAGGCTCTTGGATTCCTGGGCTCGTTCTAAGTGCGTCAATCAAGAGCGTTTCTTACGATCGTGCCATTGAACGATTCATGGTTTCGGATGACAAGGGAATGCTTAGTATTTGGCAGGTTTTCAGGTCTGAAGATGGCACTGAGTCGCCTCAGATCGGGCTGGTTGACACGATCACCATTGGTGAGGTGAACGACATGGCTTTTGTTCCATCCAAAGACGAAGACTGGGAATCAATTGAGTCTTGGAGTGTTCTTGCGGCTACCCCTACCGGGGTTCAGGAGTGGAATCCTTTTCAGCAAACACGGTTGGGGGAGCCGATTCGGCGGGGACAACAGTGGTTCATCCTCAATCCACGTCGTGGAGTCGCCTATTTGGCTGGGTCGGACGTTATTTCCGAAGGAACATTCGAAGCGGCGTATCTCGACCCAGATGGCCGCCTCATTGTCGATGAAGTGTTGGTCGAAAACGGCGTCACTGTTCGACAGTTGTCGATTCCACTTCGTGGAATTCCAGTGTCTGCGGAGGTGAACTCACTGGGTGACCAGTTGTTGATCGTTTCGACCCGATCCTCGGACGTCTCTCTCGGTAGTGGGGACCCTGGTGTCGAATTTGTCTTTTCAGCAGTTTCGACTGAAAGTGGAGAAGTCGTTTTCGAATCGTCCTCGCGTGCGGGTATCAAAAATGAGAATTCAACGCTCTCTAACGTTTCTTTTTCGGAAGATGGCCGTTGGATCGTTTACCTGGCCGCCCCTGGCGGGACGAGTCGCGCCGATGAATTATTGGTGATCGGTGATCTGTCAACGGGGAAGTTCATGGAATTCGATCTCGATTCCCCTGTCTACTCGACAAGTTGGACAAGCGACGGCGCACTTCTTGTTGGCGGGATCGGTGATTTGGTCTTCGTCGATCCTGTGACAGGGCAGATCAAGGATCGAGTTGAAGTCGCGGAGTGCCCGGATTGCACGGTGCTGCACATTTCTTGGGAGGTAGATGACACGGTATTGGTCACCGTCAGACGAAGTGGCATTTGGTCGGTGGATCTAAAGACTCGTTTGGTGTCTGCGAGTCCCTATGGCACAAGATCATCCGGTTTGGTTCATGCTTCGATGAGCCAAGATGGAGCAATCGTGGTGGGGATTGATACCAGTGGAAGGCTTCATCTATGGGATCGGGAGACGCAGTCATCACTGGTCAGGCCTCTCGGTGCACATTTCGATCTAAGAGAGTCGCCCCTGGGAAGTTCTCGCTCGATGAGTGCTGAGTTTCTTCCCGACGGAACCCTCGTGACTTCGGCAAACTCAGGTTTCAATGATCCACTGCTTCCCTTGGTCGGCGACTACGAAATCTTTCAGTGGAACTTCGGAAGTGACAATTTGATCCAAAAGGCGTGTGAATTGGTCTCGAGGGAATTGACCCTCGAGGAGTGGAAGGCTTTCGTTGACCCGGATGGCACTCCATCCCCGGTGTGTCAATCCTCCGAATGATGTGTCAAGCGAGTCATCACCGAACATTCGGCGGTAGGAATCCTCGCGACGCGCTCCACATTGTGTGCTCTCGGCTGATCGCTCCCTCTGCTGAGTCCACGAATTCGCCCCAAGACTTCTCGTCGACGTGCGCAGCAGAGGAAATGATCAGCGACAGTTCGTGAGATGTCAGCCGATAAGAGCGGGCCAGCACCGAGTGTTGGCGTACGTTCAGGTACGAAAGTGCTGCAGTGCCGAGAGCAGCGATCGGTGATGATGGATCGAAGTCACTTGGATCGGTCAACTGCCAAAGCGATCCGGCAAGACCGAGCACCGCGAGGGTGATCAGTGCTGCGGTGTAGATGCTGCTGCGGCGGCTGTGATATCGAGCCTTCGCCACATACCAAGAGAATTGAGGCTCGAGACGTCCTTGGAGATACGAAGCTCTGCGGTCGGCAAATCCGAACTCTCTGCAAGCAATCAGTCCAGGATTCAGCTGTTGCACACCTGGCATGAGAGCGAGGTCGAGTTCGTGGACAGATTCGGTGGAAAGTCGAAGTGAATCCAGGAAAGTTTTCTCGATTCGAGTTGCATCTTGCGATTCGACAAATGGCTCGCCATGAATGGCGAAACGCCACGTCAAAGATTTGACGCTCTCCGCGAGTGCTCGTGACGCATACCAACGTTGACTCGGCTTCCATGCGGCTTGGGCGGCAAGGGTGAGGAGGAGACCCAAAAATGCGACGGTGTTCAAAAAACTGTCAGCTTCAGGAAGGAGAGTGTTCGCAACTGCAATGACGACCGCAAAGGACAGAATCATTTTGATCAATCCCAAGTGCTGCCTCTGATACTTCTGAGACGCTCGGTCCGCAGCAAAATACAGAGCTGGGTAGAAATCAGAGGGAGTATGCGTCATCGGTTCTCTTCATTCTCGGGTCTGGTCAATCCTCATGAATGCTCGCCAGCTGGATACGTAGTTTGGGACTCGAACATCCGGCTGTCTCCTGCCGACTCGAGTCAGAGTAATTCCTTTCTCCTTTTGAAGGTGAACCGTAAAACGTCTGTTATCTGTAGGAGATGGAGTCGTTGTGGATCCATTGAGGTCAACCCTCGCGGCCGGGGAATCGGACTGATCCAAGCGACCACTCGGGCCCGTTCAACCACGCGCGCACGGTTGTCTCCAGTTCGTTGTCGAGATCGGCTCGATCGGCGCGGACCCACAGTCGACACCGTGCATCGGCGACATCGTCTGGGTCGATGTAGGCGCACCCGATGACATCTCTGGTCGTCCGGTCGAGGACGGTGTAGGCGAAGGCTTTGCCTGTCGCAAACTCGTCGGCGTGCTGAACGAGGTCGGCAAGGTTCTGCTCGAGGGACATCGGGTATGGCCATTCGTCGCCTCCCCATTGATCGGCCCGAAATCCCGGTGTCGACCGGATGTGGTCGATGCTCGTCGACCAGGCTGCGTAGTCAGCCTGGTTGTGCTGCGGTCCGAGAGGCTCGAGGACGAATCGATCGGTGATGAGGCCGGCGGGTCTGCTGCGCCACATGGATTCGAGAGTAGTCAGTGCGCTTCGGGCCCTTCGACTGTCTCGATACGGGATAGTTCACAAACCGAGCAAGTGGTGAAGTTCGCCGATTGTGTCATCATCGGGATCATGGATCATTCCTCTGGTATTCGGATTGCGCTGGACGCACCGGTTGCTCGATTCACGCTGTCTCGACCCGACAAGCTCAACGCACTCGACGACAACGTGCGGCGTACTCTCGTGTCTGCCATGGACGAGCTCGAAGAGCGCCCTGATATTCGAGTCCTCGTGATCGAAGGCGAGGGTCGGGCGTTCTCAGCGGGTGCGGATCTGCGAGCGACCGCGTATCCGAAGATCGAAGGAGACTGGGCGACTCGCCGGCATCGAACTGGGACCTGGCAAAGAGTGCTCGAACAACTGGATCGCATCCCGCAGGCGACGGTCGCTCGACTGCACGGTCACGTCGTCGGAGGTGCGGCTCTCCTTGCGGCGGCGTGTGACATTCGGATTGCAGCCGATGACACGGTGGTGCGCATCCCAGAACTGGCAATCGGGATCCCTTTGACGTGGGCAGGTATTCCGTTGCTGGTGCGCGAAATCGGTTTGCCCCTGACAAGGGACTGGGTCATGACTTGCCGACCGGTGCGAATCGAGGAGTTGCAGCGCTCAGGTTTCGTGCAGCGAGTTGCAGCATCGGGAGAACTGGATGCAGCAGTCGATCGCTGTATTGCCGAGTTGCTTGCTGTACCGGCGGGGCCGCTTGCGATGACACGCGCGATGACGTCTGCGATCGGCCGGTCGTATCCGGCCATGCTCGCTGGATGGGGAGATGCGGATCATCAGCAGTGGGCGTTCACCGAAGACGAGTACCGTACGGCAGCACTGGACTACGTGAATCGCATGCAACGACCGTGAAATCCTTTGAGCTCTGACGTGGAGGTCCCTGCGGGGCTCACGCGCTGTTCGTTGAAACCTGATCCGAGGTTTTCGAGCGGGCGGGTAAGAAGCGGAGCGCGAACAGGGATCCAACGAAGGCGAGAGCCGAGACCACGAGGCATGCTGTCCCGAATCCGCTCATGAACGAGTCACTCACGGCATCGATGACTTGAGGTCGAACTTCTGTCGGGCTGTTCAATGCAATCGAGTATGCAGCGCCGACGGAATCTTGAGCCTGCCCGAAGACGCCCTCGGGAAGTGCAGCGAGCAACCCAGGAATGCCCGTGAAGGTGTCGACGATCTTGGGTGAGTACAGACTGATGAAGACCGACCCGGTGATGGCGACTCCGAGTGTGCCGCCGAGTTCCCGTGAAATGTCGTTGACGGCTGACGCGACCCCAGCCCGCTCACGCGGCACCGAACCCATGACGGCTTCGGTACTCGGGGAAGTGACGAGCGAAAGTCCGTTGGCGATGAGAAGCATGGAGATGACGATCGGCCCCCAGTACGCAGTGTCGGCATCGATCTGGCTGACGATCAGAAAGCCGAGCGACATATTGAAAAGACCTGCAGCGACCACCCGTGTGGTGCCCCAGCGCAATGCCGCTCGAGCGGCAAGGGGAGCGGTGACACCTGCACCGATTGCGAACGGAAGAGTGCGAAGACCGGATTCGAGTGGCTCGTATCCGCGCACGAACTGGAAGTACTGGGTCACGAGGAAGGTGAATCCGAAGAGACACAAGAATGCAATGCCGATCGACCCTGTGGCTGCGCTGAATCGCGCATTACGAAAGAAGGTCACATCGAGCAGAGGCTCTTGTCGTCTCGATTCGTAGCGGATGAAAATCGCGAGAGCGAGTGCAGCAACGACGAATCCCGTCACGCTCTTGACGCTGCCCCAGCCCCAATGGGGTGACTCGATCACGGTGTAGACGAGAACTCCGACAGCGATCACGGACAGAAGCAGACCGACGATGTCGAACCCACCTCGGTGAGGTTCTCGTGATTCCGGGATGAGGAAATGTCCGATCACGAGCGCGATGGCGACGATCGGGATGTTCACGAGGAACACCGAACCCCACCAGAAGTGTTCGAGAAGAAATCCACCTGCAACGGGACCGAAAGCCACCGCCATTCCAGACACTGCCGACCACAGTCCGATCGCCTTGGCTCGTTCGATCGGATCGATGAACAAGTTGGTGATGATCGCAAGCGTTGCCGGGAAGACGAGAGCAGCACCGATACCCATGGCACCGCGCCAGATGATCAGACTGTCAGCTGAGTCGGCAAAGGCGCCGAATCCGCTGAACACGGCGAACAAGACGAGCCCGACTTGGAGAGAGCGTTTGCGACCCCAACGATCGCCGAGACCGCCGCCTGCGAGAAGGAGACACGCGAAGACGAGAGCATACGCGTCGACGATCCATTGCAACGAGGTGACCGAGGCATCGAGTTCGCGCTGCAAGGTCGGAAGGGCAACATTGACGATGAGGTTGTCGACGACGACCAGGAAGACTGCTGCGCTGAGTATTGCCATCACCCACCAGCGGCGCTCGTAGGCGCGTTGGTGTTCGCGGGCGAATCGCGAGGAGGACTGGGAGAGATCCGAATTCATACTTGACATTGTCTACAAAGTACTAGACATTGTCAAGTGTGCGGGCCAACAGCGTCCCCTTGGTGAGCCGTATCTCGTTGCGATCTCGCTGATCGAACCAAGTCAGCGACGGTCGGGAACCCAGTTGCCGTGGAAGCCGAAGGGCACGCGTTGAGGCAGTTTCACCCGTGCCACGTAGCCGCGAGCGAAGTCCTGGGCGTCGATCACGACGAATTCAGCTGAGTTGCTGTTGTCGTCGTGAACGAACGTGACCAACCAGCCATCGTCTTCGTCGGTGCTCCCGGGACGGCCGATGAACACGGGTTCTCCAGCTGCGCGACCATCGCCATGGTCGAAGACCTCGCGCTTTCCTGTGACGAGGTCGTGCTTGACGGTGGGCCAGTACATGGACGACGTGTCGACTTGGGCGCAATAGCCGTAGCGGTAGAACTTTCCGGTGAGCGACCCGCGATGTCGAGGAAATTCGTTCACTCTTTCGTCGATAGTGGTCACCGACACGGTGCGTGAAACAGGGTCTGCTTCCCAGCGCACGAGACGAGGCAGCGAATCTCCGAAGGGGCCATTCAAGTCGTCGCGCATCATGCGGTCGTAGAAGCAGAGATCGAGAACAACTTTTCCATCCGATGTGTCGTACGCGTTCATTGGATGAAAGACGTAGCCGACGGGTACATCGATCCAGACGATGTCCTGCGCTGTGCCCTCACGTGGCATGAGACCGATGCGATTTCCGTAATCGTCGTTCCAACGGAAAGGAAAGCGACGGCCTGCAAAAGCGAGGTCGAGGTCGACGAGGACGGGTTGGTCGTAGACGATGACATAGCGATCCGTGATCGACATGTCGTGGACCATCGACATGCCCGGGAGCGGAATGTCCACTGTGTGATCCACCCGGCCGTCCGTCCCGACGCGAACATATTGAATGTGATCCATCCACTCGGCCCACGCGTAGGCAATCGCGTGCATCTTGCCCGTTGTTGGGTCGATCTTGGGGTGAGCCGTGAACGCCCCCGGCAACGTCCCGAAGAAATCATTTCGTCCGATCGTTTCCAGTTCGTACGTCAGTTCCACCGGGCAGCCACCCGCTTCCACCATTGCCCACGTGGTGCCAGCGAACCCTCCGACATTCGTGTTCGGGCCGCCGGATGACGAGTTCCAATTCCGGCCGGGAATGTCCGCAACGTCGCGCGCTGCACTGATCTCGGAAGAGCCGACATAGCGGTTGCGATACCACTTGGCCCGACCTTCCTCGAGGCAGATGCCGTGCACCATGCCGTCGCCGAGAAACCAGTGATGTGTCGACGGGTCGACATCTCTGAGGGGATTCGGCCCATTGCGTAGATAGCGACCATTGAGATCCGCAGGCAATTCACCGATCACTTCCAGGTCGAAGGCGGTGACTTCGTCTGCGACGGGGGCGTAGTTGTCGACGAGGTAGCGGTTGGTCATCGGGCTCTCTGTCTGAGTCATGTTCGGTGTCTACTCCGGACACTTGACGATGTCAAGGGAGGGGTTTAGCCTGACCTCGTGTCTCCTTCCGATCTGCGCGCCACTGTGTTGCGCGCGGCTGTCGATCACATCGCCGAACATGGCCCGGACAGTTTGTCGTTTCGTCAGGTGGCCGCTGCAGCGGGAGTGAGTCACCAAGCTCCGTACCATCACTTCACCGATCGGCGAGGCATCTTCCAAGCCATCGCACTCGAAGGTTTCACCTTGTTTTCCGAGGCATTGCGCGCTGCGGAACAACGAACGGATCTCGATACGGCAACAGCTCTCTTGGAGGGGTACGTCGACTTCGCTCTCGAGCACACGGGACATTTCCGTGTGATGTTCCGCTCGGATCTGACCGAGATTCAGGAGAACCCGGAACTGGCGGCAGTGGCGGATGAGTCGTTCGATGTACTCCTGGAATTCGTCCAAGGAGACCTTGGACCACTGGCTGCGGTCAACACGATTCGAGACAGAGTGGTCACGATGTGGTCGCTCGCCCACGGGCTAGCAACGCTGCTGATCGATGGGCCACTCGAGCACAAAGTCGGTGCGATCTCGGACCGACATGCGCTCATTCGGGCAGTGGCGGTTCAGAGTGGATTGACCGCTCGTTCGAAATCTCGCGAATAGGCAGTCCCAGGAGATTTTTCTAGAGAACCGACGTGTCAACTTCTCGGACTTGACAAACCTGACTAAACCAGTCATATTTGTCGGCTATGACATCCATTCTTTCTTCCAGTCCGTCCCGAGCTTCGGGATTGCCGTCCGTGCAAACAATCGTGATCGCAATCGGCACCCTCGTTGCCGCTGTGCTCCTGTGGGCCATCGGTGCGACGGAAGGCTCGGCCAAGGCCACGTTGTTCCTCGTGGGGCTCGCTCTCGGCGTCACGTTGTTCCACTCGCGATTCGGATTCACCTCTGCCTGGCGACAACTCGTGGCGGTCGGGCAGGGCCGGGCGTTGCAGGCGCACACACTGATGCTCGGGCTCGCTGTGATTTTGTTCGCAGTCATTTTCGAGATCGGCAGCGGCTGGTTCGGCACGACTCCCGGCGGTTTCTATGCGCCGATCACTCTTGCGTTGTTCGTCGGGGCTGCACTTTTCGGCATCGGTATGCAACTCGGCGGATCGTGCGCCTCGGGAACATTGTTCGCAACAGGCTCGGGCAATCTCGCAGTCGTGATCACACTCGTCGGATTCGTCACAGGCTCGGCCATCGGCGTCGCTGGATGGGACTTCTGGACGAGTGGTTCCGGATTCGTCAAACTCGCAGATCCAGTGTCGCTTCCCGACAACTTCGGTCGATGGGGAAGTGTTGGCGTTTCGATCGCGATCCTTGCTGCCATTGCCGCGGTCGCCGAATTGATCATTCGCCGTCGTCGGCCGCCGGCGATCGAAGCCGTTCCCAGCACCACTGGTGTTGCACGCATCGTGCGCGGGTCATGGCCGATCTGGGTGGGCGCGATTGTTCTTGCAGTTCTCAACGGAGTGGTCTTGCTGGTGACAGGTCGTCCCTGGGGAGTGACGAGCGCATTCCGACTCTGGGCATCGAAGATCATGGACGGTGTCGGCTTCGATGTCGCCTCGTGGAATTACTGGGTTGATCGACCGGGTCTCGACCAGTCGGTGTTGGCCGACAACACCTCCGTTGCCAACTTCGGCATCATCGTCGGTGCTCTGGTCGCGTCGGCCGCTGCTGGCGGTTTCGCCTTCTACAAGAAGGTTCCGGGACGTACCGTTGCAGCTGGTGTAGTCGGGGGAGTGCTGATGGGATATGGCGCGACGTTCGCCTCGGGATGCAATATCGGTGCGTACTTCAGCGGGATTGCATCGGGCAGTCTGCACGGGTATCTGTGGGCAGTCGCTGCGCTCGTCGGAACATGGATCGGCCTCAAGTTGCGACCGCTGTTCGGTCTCGGTGTTCCCAAGCCCACGGATTCGAGCTGCTGACCTCGACGTCGGCAAACGCTCAGAGGTGAATGACGAGTCGGAGTCGCTCGGAGATCTCACCGATCTCCGGATTCGTCGATGCAACCCACATGACGAACTCGAACACACTGTCATTGCTGGCGCGTGAGGCTTCTACGCCGTTGAGCTCGAGAAATACCGCACAAGCCAGCCATCCGAGTCGTTTGTTTCCATCGATCAGAGGGTGGTTGTTGACTATCGACTGCAGGAGAGTTGCAGCCTTGCTGATGAGGTCGGGGTAGGCGTCCGCGCCAAATGCAGTTGTCTGCGGTCGAGCTGCTGCGGCTCCGAGCAGTCCAATGTCTCGAACGGGCGGTGGATCGCCGAGCAAAAGACGTGCAAGACCGACGAGGTCATCGATGTCGAGAAACTCGACGGGGTTCGTCATTCGCCGAGACGGCGAAGGGCGTCAGCGTGGCTGTCCAATATTCGAGCCGAGGCGGATCGCACCCGATCTCGATGTTGGCCGTTGACGATGAACTCGCGTACGGCTCGACGGGCTGCTTCCTGCATTGAGATCCCCTCCACCTCGGCTCGCTGACGGAGCGCTTCATGCTCGCTGTCTGTGAGCCGGAGGGTCATGGCCATGGCGAAACGATATCAGAGTGATACCACGCTTCGATCGGACTTCAGCTCGACTTGCTTGTCCTGAGGCACCTCGAACTCGGTGTCGACTCGAGCTCGGTCTTATGAGCCGGAATCGGGAAGCGAGCCGTCGATCAAGATCGCGTCCCACACGTCGTCGTCGTCGAAGCCCAGCGCCCACAGCGCCACGCCGCCCAGTCCAGCGTCTCGAGCCAAGTCCATTCGTGCACGGACACCTTCCGCGTCGACATAGTGCACCTGACGGGTCTGGATGCAGGTGTTGGTGCCGTCCGTGATCTCGAGTTCGTACTCGAACGTCCACTCAGCAGTGGATTCGTCGTAGATGGGTGTTGCGTTGCGCCGCTCGATCAAGTCATCGACGGAGCGAGCAGTGACCGTCGTCTTTCCCGGCACCGAGATGTCGTTCGCTTCGTCGGGTTGCGGACACACACCCGTCGTCGACACCGGCCAGTTGCGCCCATACGCAGGAACGGCGAGAACCAACTTTTCAGGACGGTTGGTCGCTTCCAAGGCACCTTTGATCGATCGTCGAACGAAATCGAGCGGCGCAATGGGGCCGGGATCTTGCACCGAGTAGTCGTAGACCATCATTCGGATGTAATCGACATGTTCGACGATCGCTGCATAGTCGTACACCCAATAGCCACTCTCCGATGTTCGACCAGCGTCATAGATCACCGGAATGCTCACCGTCAGCGTGCGTCCATCGCTGCGCAACTCGGCAGCGAGTTCAGCAACGAAAGAGACCCAGTTCGGACTCGTCGCCTCCCACGTGTCACGTCCGTCAGCGAATGCGAACTGCTCGTAGTTCACGTCGACACCGTCGTACCTGCCCTCATTCACGAACGCGACGATCGTTTCGATGTGCTGCCGGCGTGTTGCCGGGTCGGCCAGGATTGCCGCCATCTGGCCTGCTGGCAGACGGTCGACGATCGATGGCACCACCTTTGCACCCCGAGTGTTCTTCAGAAACTTCTTGGTCAGCTTTTCAGATGCATTCGGGTCGACCTCGATCTGCGTCACGCCGGTGACGTTGAACCAGAAGGGAGACACTTCTCGCATGGATCCGGCTCGCCGCGAGATTTCGCTGGCACTGTCGTCCAAGGCCCAATATGGCGCCCAGCCGTCGACGGCGATGACCGGCTGCACGGCGGGAGGTTCTTCACCTCTCGTGAAGACGAAAACAAGGACAGCGATGACAGCGAGTCCACCGAATGCGACGAAAGTGATGAGGCGATTCGGCATCCTGATCGGCGAACGGGGCCGTCTCGCACGGTTGGGCGATCGCATCACACGATCTGGAGGCTGATCAAGCGACCTTCTTTGCAACAACGGATCGACAGGCCGCCCAGCATTCGACATCCAGCCATCGTAGGCGCCCGAATTCCCGCGTGTTCTCGCTTCAGGCGTTGCAGTCTTGACTCTGTTTGTTATCGGTGTCGTTGCTCAATCCGACGACGTGGGAGACCGAGAGACCAACTCGATTGTGTGTTTGCCACGGCTCAACTGTGGTTTCGTCTTTGTCGTGTGAGAGGACGAAAGAGTTCCGCAACATCATGGTCCGCTTCGAGCGGATGTCGAAATGGTCTGTCGAGGCGAACCTCGTAGACGTTGTTGCGGCCCTGCTTGTTGCGGATGACATATCCGGCTTCCACCAGATCAGTGACGATGCTGTGGACGGCTCGCTCTCCGATTCCCACGAGACGGCCGATGTCCACGAGACGGATCTCCGGGTCTTGCGCGATACAGAGCAACACGTGGGCATGGTTGGTGAGGAATGTCCACGATGGGACTGCGCTGTCTCGGCTTTGAGGGCGGAGTTTCACGACGCCATCGTACCCCGGGTCGAAATTTCACGCAGGGCTTGACTTTCTTTCTAAAACATGATTTAAAATACAGGTAATCAAAAGCAGGCAGCATACCCATTTCGTATTGCATGCCCACTCCATCAAATCTTGTGTTCTTTCTGTCAA
>QXGG01162918.1_pt1 | contig 52377 bp, 48 predicted proteins | sample 1982491 | NCBI WGS metagenome assembly QXGG01 (sample SAMN09924614, study PRJNA488089) | Wastewater metagenome, whole genome shotgun sequencing project. | isolation source: South African research farm wastewater | place: South Africa: Irene, Agricultural Research Council, Animal Production...
GCTCGGCAACCAGCATAGCACCGCGGTTCAGCCACCGGCCCTCAAAATCGAGGCTACGGAAGCCTCGCCGGCTGAACTCTTAACGAGCGTCCGAAACAGGGCATCTTAGATCAGGGCGAGGAGTGCTTCTTCAGGCGATAAGTGAGCTGGGGACGGGTGATGCCGAGCAGCCTGGCCGCCGCCGCAAGATTGCCGTCTGCACGTTCAACCGCGCGCTGCAGTAGCGCCTTCTCGAAGGACTCCAGATCAATTCCACTGTCGAGGACCGCACACGGAAGATCAGCCGGCTGGTTCGCCTGGGGTGTCTCGAGACCGCCGCTCGCATTAAGTTGGTGCTGCAGCCCCGCAGGTGCCACGCTGCCGAGAAACAAGTGCTCGACTTCGATCAGGCCATTCATCGGCGCCAGAATCACCCCGCGTTCGAGGACGTTCTCCAGTTCTCGGACATTGCCTGGCCAAGTGTGCGCCTTGAGCGCGAGCATCGCTTTGTCGCTGATACCTGCCAGGCGCTTGTTGTGAAGGGTTTCGAAGCGTCTGACCATGGCGTCTACCAACGGCGGAATATCGCAGGCACGCTCCCGTAGCGGCGGAAGAGTCACCGGATAAACGTTCAGCCGATAATAAAGGTCGCGGCGAAAGGCTCCGTTGGCGACTGCCTTTTGAAGATCAACGTTGGTCGCAGCAACCAGGCGGACATTGACCTTGCGCGTCCGCTCGTCACCCAGCCGCTCAATTTCGCCCTCCTGGAGTACGCGTAGCAGCTTTGCCTGGGCGGACAGCGGTAGTTCGCCAACCTCGTCCAGGAACAGTGTGCCGCCATCGGCGCGTTCGAATTTACCTGCTCGTGATACATGTGCGCCGGTGAATGCACCGCGTTCGACGCCGAACAATTCGGATTCGATCAATTCATCCGGGAGGGCTGCGCAGTTCACCGCAACGAATGGGGCTGCCTTGCGTGGACTCATCTCGTGCAGCGTGCGCGCAAAACGTTCCTTGCCCACACCTGTCTCGCCGAGCAGCAGTACGGAAACGCTGGTCGTTGCGGCACGCGCCACAAGATCGTAGGCATGGCGAAAAGGGGCGGAGTTGCCGATCAGGTCGGAGGTGCGACGGGGATGGGTGATCGTGCGTCGCATCGCCTCCATCTCCTCGCGCAGTTCGAGCAACCTTCCGACGATGTGATCAGCCTCGAAGTACGGTCGCAAGGTGTCTGCATCGGGCCATTCCTCAGCGGGTTTGCCGACGATGCGGCAATGGTCCAAGCCAGTGGCCGCGCATTCGGTTTCGCGGAAAAGGATGAAGCGGCCCATGAAGGCACTCGTGTAGCCCGAGGCATAGCCGATCATCATCCAGCACACGGGGTGTTCGACTGCACCGAAGGCCTGGACATGGGCTTCGGCCTCCCAGGCGTTGTGCCAAAGAAATTCGGCGAAGAATCCGTTCGTTTCGGGATTGATTTCGAGACGAACAGGTTCGACGCGCGCGCAGCCCTCAAGCATGTGAAGTTGCGGACCGACGACAAAGGCGTCAGCGAGGCGCTCCAGGCTGCGGGTGCGACGTGCCAGCTCAGCGTCACGCATGCCCGACGCAAATCCCATACGAGTGAGTATCCGGCGAGCCTGTTCCTCGCCGACTGAGCAGATCAGTTCCTTGCGCAGCTCTGACAGCGCGCTGGCATGCAGAAGCAGCATCCGGTGCTCGCCGAGCCAGATCAGCCCATCCTCGGCGGCGAACCTGAGCAGGCCGCGCAGATCGTCGCTCTCGGGGTAGTGGATAGCCTCCAAGCGTTCCTCCTCGTTCAGATATGCCGCCCCTGCTATCGCGGGTGTCCGGATTGTTCCTTGGCGGTTTATTTTGTGTCTCTGCGCTCAGCTTAACCGACTTGCGTGGCTGCGGCTTGCAGACTGCTTAATTATCGGATAGTAAGTAAAATATCGAGAAAATGGAATCGTTCCAGGTAAGCGCGCAGGCTTACTGCGCCCGAAGTAGCGGGTGGAGGGTGGCGGTTCGGACATGGCGATGAGGAGGAGTGAAGGGATGGTGCAGAAATTTTCAGTCTGGATCGAAGATAGTGGCGAGACCGTGTTGTGTGATCCGCGCGATAACGTGCTCAGGGCGATGGAAGCGCTCGGCCGGAAGGGAATCCCGATCGGTTGCCGCGGCGGTGGATGCGGAGTCTGCAAGGTGCAGGTACTCGAAGGGGCTTATCACACACGCAAGATGAGCCGCGCCTGCATCAGTGAGGAGGAGGAGGCGGGTGGCATCGTCCTTGCATGCAAGCTTTTTCCCGAGGCCGATCTTCGCGTGAAGGTCCTTGGCAAGATGGTGGCGGCACTGCACAGGCCTGTGGCCGGCAGCAAGGGGACCTGAGCGCGGTTAGCATCAGGACCGTTTTACCGAAGCGGGCTGGAGCGTCGTGACGTTCCAGCCCGTTTTTTTCGCCGGGTTTGTTGCGGGGCAATAAATTCATGTGATCAATTGATCATCTGTTTTTTGGAGTTCACCATTTGATGAAGCCGTCAGAGCGGTCAATCGATACAAAATCTCGATAGAAGAAGTAAATGCCTGGATTTGCTGAGGATTAGTGAGATTGGCACGGAACTTGTTTCAGTGCTTGTGTGGCAAGGTTGACTAGACCAAAAGGAAGGAGACACCGGCATGACCGAAGACCCGCCAAAGTTCGATCCCAGTCGCAAGTTCGTGCGTCTGATCGAGCGTCGTCCCGACGGCTTCGTCGAGTTCGAGTTCGCGATTGGCGATCCGGAACTGTTCGCGGAGATGCTGCTGCCCGCCGATGGCTACGAGGCATTTTGCAGGAACAACGAAGTCATCGAGTTGGGCCTGCGCGAAGAGTCCGCCGCGTCGGAAGCCTCGGACTGGAACTGGAGTCTGCATCAGGCAACCCATCAGCGATTCCGTTGAATCGCTACTAACTCAACAGGAGGAGAGTTCATGCAGATCGATCTGCGTACGGTATCCATCAAGCCCCTGCGGCACACCTTCGACAACATCGCCCGCCGTATCGGTGCGGACAAACCGGCTTCGCGGTATCAGGAAGGCACGCTCGACATGCAGCAGACGGCGAACTTTCATTACCGCCCGACCTGGGACCCCGAGCACCAGATCTACGATGCGTCGCGTACGGCCATCAAGATGGCCGACTGGTATGCCTTCAAGGATCCGCGCCAGTTCTACTATGGCGCCTACACGCTGGCGCGTGCCAAGCAGCAGGACACCGCAGAGGCAAACTTCGACTTCGTCGAAAACCGTGGCCTGGCGGCGACGCTGCCCGATGCCCTGCGCGACACCGTGCTGAAACTGTTGCTGCCGCTGCGCCACGTGGCCTGGGGTTCCAACATGAACAACGCGAGCATCTGTGCCTACAGCTACGGAACGGGTTTCTCGCAGCCCCACATCTATCACGCGATGGATCAACTCGGCATTGCCCAGTACATCACCCGCGTCGGTCTGCTGCTCGGCGACGTCGAGTCGCTGGACGAGGCCAAGCGCGCCTGGATGGAGGACGACGCCTGGCAGGGTCTGCGCCGCTACGTCGAGGATTCGTTCGTCATCAAGGATCCGTTCGAGCTCTTCGTCGTGCAAAACGTGGTGCTCGACGGGCTCATGTATCCGCTGGTGTACGACACCATCATCGACGACGTGCTGTCGTCGCAGGGTGGAACCCCGGTCGCGATGCTGACCCAGTTCATGACCGACTGGTTTGCCGAGACCAAGAAGTGGTCCGATGCGACGGTGAAGATCGCGGCCGCCGAATCCGCCGAGAACAAGCAGGTCCTGGCCCAGTGGCTCACTGCCTGGCGCGATCGTGCCGCTGCTGCGCTGCTGCCGGTTGCCCGCATCGCCCTGGGTGATCGCACGGATGCGGTGATGGCCGATGTCGTCCAGCAATTCAATGCGCGCATGGCCAAGGCCGGCGTCGCAATCTAAACGGAGTTTTCATGTCGACTGTATTTCTTGCGCTGCAAACAAACGAAGAAACGCGCCCGATCATCGAAGCGATCCTGCAGGACAACCCCCATGCCGTCTGCGACGAGCAGCCGGCCATGGTAAAGATCAATGCCGAGGGCAGGTTGGTGGTACGCCGTGAAACGATCGAGGAGCTTATCGGTCGCAGCTACGACCTGCAGGAGTTGCAGGTCAATATGATCACGATGTCGGGCAACCTCGATCAGACCGATGACGAGATGACCCTGTTCTGGAAGTCCTGAGACCCCAAGGAGACAAGACAATGGACATGCAAGTTGCCAAGAAGAAGCTCGGCCTGAAAGAGCGCTACGCCGTCATGACGCGTGGTCTGGACTGGACCCCGTCGTACCAGAAGATGGAGGACATCTACCCGTACATCGCGTATGAGGGGATCAAGATTCATGACTGGGACAAGTGGGAAGACCCCTTCCGCCTGACCATGGACGCCTACTGGAAGTACCAGGCCGAGAAGGAACGCAAGCTGTACGCGATCATCGACGCCTTCAACCAGAATAATGGCCACCTCAACGTCACCGACGCGCGCTACATCAACGCCGTCAAACTCTTCATCAGCGGCATCAGCCCACTCGAGTACGTTGCCCACCGCGGCTTCGCCCATGCCGGCCGCGCCTTCCCCGGCCCGGGCCCGCGCGTCGCTTGCCTGATGCAGTCGCTCGACGAGATCCGTCACGCCCAGACCCAGGTGCACGCGATCTCGAACTACAACAAGTACTACAACGGCATGCATGACTTCCACCATGCGCATGACCGTGTGTGGTTCCTGTCGGTGCCGAAGTCCTTCTTCGACGACGCCATCACCGCCGGACCCTTCGAGTTCATGGTCTCGATCGGCTTCTCGTTCGAGTATGTGCTCACCAACCTGCTGTTCGTGCCCTTCGTGTCGGGTGCGGCCTACAACGGCGACATGGGCACCATGACCTTCGGCTTCTCGGCCCAGTCCGACGAAGCGCGCCACATGACGCTGGGTCTGGAGGTCATCAAGTTCATCCTCGAGCAGGATCCGGCCAACGTGCCGATCGTGCAGCGCTGGATCGACAAGTGGACCTGGCGCGGCTACCGCGTGCTGACCCTGGTGGCGATGATGATGGACTACATGCTGCCCAAGCGCACGATGAGCTGGAAGGAAGCCTGGGAAGTTTACTTCGAGGAGAACGGCGGTGCGCTGTTCAAGGATCTGGCTCGCTACGGCATCACCATGCCGAAGTGCGCCGAGCAGATCGCCCTCGACAAGGATCACCTGTCGCACCAGGCCTGGAGCACCTTCTACCAGTACGGCGCGGCGGCGAACTTCCACACCTGGATGCCGGACGAGGACGAGATGGCATGGCTGGCGGCGAAATACCCGAACAGCTTCGACAAGCACTATCGTCCGCGTTACGAATTCTGGCGCGAGCAGGCCGCCAAGGGCAACCGGTTCTACAACAAGACGCTGCCCATGCTGTGCCAGACCTGCCAGATTCCGATGCTGTTCACCGAGCCGGGCGATCCGACCAAGCTCTGCTATCGCGAAGTCGATTACAAGGGCGACAAGTACCACTTCTGCTCCGACCACTGCAAGGCGATCTTCGAGCACGAGCCCGAGAAGTACGTCCAGGCCTGGCTGCCGGTGCACCAGATCTATCAGGGCAACTGCTTCCCCGAGGGCACCGATCCGACGGTCGAAGGTTTCGATCCGCTGGCTGCGGTGCTCGAGTACTACAAGCTTGAGCATGGTCGCGACAACCTCGACTTCGACATCTCCGAAGACAAGAAGAACTTCGAAGCGTGGCGCGGCGAGGCGACGAAGAACATCTGACCGCTGCAGGCTGCGGGCGCAAGAGTCGCGCCCGCAGCAGTGAAGAGATCGCAAGGAGACAAGACATGGCTGTTGCCGCACTTTCGAAGTATGAGTTTGCCCCCGCCGACTCGCAGGACAAGTTCCATGGCGCTCAGTTGCTTTACATCGGCTGGGAAGACCACCTGCTGTTCTGCGCACCTTTCGCCTTCCCCTTCCCCGCGACCATGCGTTTCGGCGATGTCGTAGCCGGGCCGATGCAGGCCGCTTTCGGCTACCACCCGGACTTTGCCGAGATCGATTGGGCCAAGGCAGAGTGGTTCAAGTCGGGTCAGCCCTTCGTGCCCGACTTCGCCAAGTCTCTGGCCGAGAACGGGCTCAAGCACAAGGACGTGATCCGTTTCCGCACCCCGGGCCTCAAGGGCATCAAGGGTTCCTGCAACTGATTGAGCGACCCGCGGCGCGCCCTCCGAGCGCGCCGCGAGTTTGCCGACCCCAACCATACGGACACGAGCGATGAGCTACGAGCTGACCATTGAACCCATCGGCCAAACCATCGAGGTTGAAGACGACCAGACCATTCTGGACGCTGCGCTGCGCGCCGGCATCTGGCTGCCGCACGCCTGCTGCCACGGGCTGTGCGCAACCTGCAAGGTGCAGGTCATCGACGGCGAGATCGATCATGGCGAGGCGTCGAGCTTTGCCCTGATGGATTTCGAGCGCGACGAAGGCAAGACGCTTGCATGCTGCGCGCGCCTGCAGAGCGACGTCACCATCGAGGCCGAGATCGAGGAAGAGCCCGACGCGGAGTCCATCCCGGTGCGCGACTTCCCGGGCACGGTGAGCCGCATCGAAAGCCTCACGCCCACCATCAAGGGCATCTTCATCGAGACCGATGAACCGATGCATTTCCAGGCCGGGCAGTACGTCAATTTCTTCCTCGAGGGCGGGGAGTACAGCCGTGCGTTCTCGCTCGCGAATCCGCCCTCGACCGGACGCGAGGTCGAGCTCAACATCCGTATTGTGCCCGGTGGTCGGGGTACGACCTGGATTCATGAGCATCTGAAGGTGGGTGACCGCGTGCGCCTGTCCGGACCCTATGGCCGCTTCTTCGTGCGCAAGTCGGCGCCCGAGTCGCTGCTGTTCATTGCCGGCGGCTCGGGGCTGTCCAGCCCGCGGTCGATGATCCTCGACCTGCTCGAGGCGGGCGATACGCGCCCCATGACGCTGGTGTACGGTCAGCGCAGCCGTGCAGAGCTGTACTACCACGACGATTTTCTGGCGCTTGCAGAGAAGTACCCGAACTTCAGCTACGTGCCGGCGCTCTCCGATGAGCCGGCTGATTCGGACTGGCGTGGTTTCCGCGGTTTCGTCCATGACGCGGCCAAGGCACATTTCGACAACGATTTCCGTGGCCACAAGGCTTACCTGTGCGGGCCGCCGCTGATGATCGACGCCTGCATCACCACGCTGATGCAGGGCCGCCTGTTCGAGCGCGACATCTATATGGAGAAGTTCTTCTCCGCTGCCGATGTGCAGCAGGTCCGCAGTCCGCTTTTCAAGAAGATTTGATTTTTGTCAGAGAATGTCGAGATTACGGGGCTAAACTCAAAAAATCTCGATAAACTCCGAGCGGCTCACAAGCTCATTTTTCCAACCAACCCGAACCGGAGAAGGCCGATCGGGTTTTGCAGGAGGATCGTTCACATGGCAATGACTGGCGTACTGCGTCCGGGGCACATCTCGCTTCGCGTCCTGGATCTCGAAGAAGGCATCAACTTCTACAAGAACACCCTCGGCCTGGTTGAGACGGGCCGTGACGCGCAGGGCCGGGTCTATTTCAAGGCCTGGGACGAGCGCGAGCACAACAGCGTGCTGATCCGCGAAGCCGACACGGCAGGCGTCGATTTCTTCGCCTTCAAGGTGGCCGACAAGGCCACGCTCGAGAAGCTCGACGGTGATCTCCAGGCCTTCGGCCTCAAGACCGAGCGCATTCCGGCCGGCGAGATGCTCGAGACCGGTGAGCGCGTGCGCTTCGAGATCCCCTCCGGCCATCTGATCGAGCTCTACGCCGAGAAAACCGACGTCGGCAACGGGCAGTCATATGTCAACCCGGATCCCTGGGTTCCGGACGCCGAGCGCGGCATCGCGCCGACGCGCATGGACCACTGCCTGCTGTACGGCCCGGACATCGAGAAGGTGCAGGAGATTTTCGAGAAGGTACTCGGCTTCTTCCTCGTCGAACATGTGGTCATGGAAGACGGCAAGACCGACCTGGCGATCTGGCTGTCGTGCTCGACCAAGGCGCATGACATCGCGTTCGTGCGCCACCCCGAGCCGGGCAAACTGCACCACATCTCGTTTAAGCTCGACAGCTGGGAGAAGGTGCTGCGCGCCGCTGACATCATGTCGATGAACCGCATCTCGATCGACATCGGCCCCACCCGCCACGGCATCACCCGTGGTACCACCATCTACGCCTTCGACCCGTCGGGCAACCGTTTCGAGACCTTCTGTGGCGGTTACGATACCTATCCTGACTACAAGGCCGTCAAGTGGACCTGGGATGAAGTGGGTACGGGCATTTTCTACCACGACCGCAAGCTCAACGAACGCTTCCTGACCGTGGTGTCCTGATTGTCTCCGCGCTGCCGTCCCCCGGTGGTTGACGGCAGCGCGGCGTCAGATGAGCGCATGCGCAGATCAGCTCCGCGCGCTCACCGAAAAGCAGTCCCCGGGCATGTGGCGGATTGATTCAAGCGTACGCGTGATGTGCTCGGTCAGGATGGTTGCTGCGCGGTCCGCAGCGCGTTCCATTGCCGCCTCGAAGAGCGCCTGATGTTCGGCGTGCACGTCTCGCGGGATGGGCTTGCGGAAGAGACTGATACGCCGGTAGCGCTCGGATTGCTGGTACAAGATGTTCTGGAAGTGACGGATCCAGCGCGATGGACTGGCCGAGATCAGCGCATCGTGGAAGGCGCGGTTGCGCTTTTCCCAATCTTCGGCCGCGCCCTGCAGGTAATCGTTCCCGCTTCCGAGTTTCTGTTCCGCACGTGAGAGTCTGTGGAAGGCCGCAACCACGCCGGCTTCCCAGTCTTCCCCGCCCAGCGTGATCGACTGCCGCAGGGCTTCGGTTTCGAGCAGAACACGGGTGCGCGTGATGTCCTCGAAGTCCTCGATCGAGATAGGGGCGACCCGGAAGCCGCGCTGGCCCTGGGCGACGACGAGGGCATCGGTGACCAGCAGCAGCAGCGCTTCGCGAAGCGTGCCCGCGCCCACGTCGTACTGGTCCTTGAGGTGCTCGACACGGAGCTTCTCGCCAGGGAGATGCACGCCCTCGATGATGTCGCGTCGAAGTCGCTGATAGGCGCCTTCGACCAGCGTTTTAGGCTCGATGGCTTGATCGGGCGGTGTGGTGGCGACTTCACTCATGATGGCGTTCGGTTAATTCGAGTGGTGATGAGAAATTTTAGCTGAGCCCCAGAAACTTCGCTCGATCTAAAAATCTCGAGAAAAAAATTGACGTCGATAAACCGCTGGATTACTTTCACGGTTTCGCCGCTCGTGGCGCCGTATTACAGGAGTACGTGACATGAAAGTTGCTGTCCCTCAGTCTACCGTGAGCTGGGAAGCGGCCCACGCTGCGGTCGAGGCTGCGGTCCGCAAGGCCGAGTCGCTGGGTGTGCGTATCAACGTGGCAGTGGCCGATGCGGGCGGTAATCTCATCGCCTTCCTGCGCATGCCTGGGGCGTTCCCGCAGTCGATTTCGATCGCCATCGACAAGGCCTACACTGCGGGCGGTTTTGGCTTCCCGACCGGCAAGTGGATGGACGTCTGCGCCAACAACGAGGGCATGAAGCTGGGCTTCTCGGCCCAGCCGCGGTTGATCGTGTTCGGTGGCGGGTTGCCGATTCGCGTCGGGGGTGAGTTGATCGGCGGTATCGGTGTCTCGGGCGCCTCCGAGGAACAGGACGGGATCTGCGCGCAGGCGGGTCTGCTCGCAATCGGGGCCGACGGCGTCGAGCCCTGACTCCCGGGCGCCCGTTTGGCGGGCGCCTGTCGATTGCAGTCGTGCGGCGGTCCGCCCCTCTCCCTCTCCCCGGATCGCCGCACGGCCTGCATTCTCTGGAACGTTTCAAATTCAAAGGAAGCAAGGCATGAACAAGATCAAGTGCGCGCTGATCGGCCCGGGCAACATCGGCACCGACCTGCTCTATAAACTCAAGCGCAGCTCGGTGCTGGAGCCCGTATGGATGGTCGGCATCGACGCCACCTCCGAGGGGCTGGCGCGCGCCCGCGAGCTCGGCCTGAAGACCACCGCCGACGGCGTCGACGGGCTGCTGCCGCACGTCAAGGCCGACGGCGTGCAGATTGCCTTCGACGCCACCAGTGCCTACGTCCATGCCGAGAACAGCCGCAAGCTGAATGAACTGGGCGTGTTGATGATTGACCTCACCCCGGCCGCGATCGGCCCGTTCTGCGTGCCCCCGGTCAACCTCGCCGAGCATGTCGGCAAGGGTGAAATGAACGTGAACATGGTCACTTGCGGCGGCCAGGCCACGATCCCCATGGTCGCGGCCGTCTCCCGCGTGCAGCCGGTGGCCTACGGCGAGATCGTCGCCACCGTGTCGAGCAAGTCGGCCGGCCCCGGCACGCGCAAGAACATCGACGAATTCACCCGCACCACCGCCGGTGCGGTCGAGAAGGTCGGCGGCGCGAAAAAGGGCAAGGCGATCATCATCCTCAACCCGGCCGAGCCGCCACTGATCATGCGCGACACGGTGCATTGCCTGACCGAGACCGAGCCCGACCAGGAAAAGATCACCGAATCCATCCACGCGATGATCAAGGAAGTGCAGAAATACGTGCCCGGCTACCGCCTGGTCAATGGCCCGGTGTTCGACGGCAACCGCGTCTCGGTGTACCTCGAGGTCGAGGGCCTGGGCGACTACCTGCCCAAGTACGCGGGCAACCTCGATATCATGACCGCGGCGGGCGCGCGCACCGCCGAGATGTTCGCCGAGGAAATCCTCGCCGGGCGCCTGAAACTCGAATCCAACCGCGCCACGATGGTGGCCTGAGCGGCGACCGAACGAAGGAGATGAACATGGAACTTCGCGGCAAGAAGATCACCGTCCACGACATGACCCTGCGTGACGGCATGCACCCCAAGCGCCACCTGATGACGCTCGAGCAGATGAGCTCGATCGCCACCGGGCTCGACGAGGCCGGCGTGCCGCTGATCGAGGTCACCCACGGCGACGGCCTGGGCGGTGCCTCGGTGAACTACGGCTTCCCAGCGCACAGCGACGAGGAATACCTCGGCACCGTGATTCCGCTGATGAAGCGGGCCAAGGTCTCGGCGCTGCTGCTGCCGGGCATCGGCACTGTCGATCACCTGAAGATGGCGCATGAGATTGGCGTGTCCACGATCCGCGTCGCCACCCACTGCACCGAGGCCGACGTCTCCGAGCAGCACATCGGCATGGCACGCAAGCTCGGCATGGACACCGTCGGCTTCCTGATGATGGCGCACATGAATAGCCCCGAAGGCCTGGTGACGCAGGCCAAGCTGATGGAGAGCTATGGTGCCAACTGCATCTACGTCACCGACTCGGCCGGCCATCTGCTACCCGACACGGTCAAGGCGCGTCTGGCCGCGGTGCGTGACGCTCTGAAGCCCGAGACCGAGCTCGGCTTCCACGGCCACCACAACCTGGCGATGGGCGTGGCCAACAGCCTCGCAGCGCTCGAAGTGGGCGCCACCCGCATCGACGCGGCCGCCGCCGGCCTGGGCGCGGGCGCGGGTAACACCCCGCTGGAAGTCTTCATCGCGGTGTGCGATCTGATGGGCATCGAGACTGGTGTGGACGTCTTCAAGATTCAGGACGTGGCCGAAGACCTCGTCGTGCCGATCATGGACTTCCCGATCCGTGTCGACCGTGACGCACTCACCCTCGGCTACGCGGGGGTGTATGGCTCTTTCCTGCTCTTTGCCAAGCGCGCCGAGAAGAAGTACGGTGTGCCGGCGCGCGAGATCCTGGTCGAGATGGGTCGCCGTGGCATGGTCGGCGGTCAGGAAGACATGATCGAGGATACCGCGCTCAATCTGGCCCGTGCGAAGGGGCTGGCCGCCTGACAATGACTTGCGCCCCCGCCGGCCGACGCGGCAGGGGCGCGACTCATCAGGGTTCAATGAGCTACGGTGGCGTCGTCGCTTGAGCAGGACGCCACTTTTTCGAAGACAGGGAGGATGGGAAAATGCCGCTGGCAGAAATCACCATGATGGAAGGTCGCACCGAGGACCAGAAGCGCGCCGTGATCGAGAAGGTCACCCAGGCGCTGGTCGAGGCCGTGGGCGCACCGATCCAGACCGTGCGCGTCGTCATCCGCGAGGTGCCGAACACGAACTGGGGTATTGGCGGCGTATCCGCGAAGGACCTGGGGCGCTGACGCCTGAAGGCTCGTGAGCGCAGCGGGCGGACTGACGGAGGCGGTCGACGGCTGGACCGCAATCCGCTGCAAGACGGCAACAGCCTGCGACACGGTCAGGATGGTGCGTTGCGGACACGATCGGTCAGCTCGTCCATGATGCGCGACAGACTGCCGCTTACCACGGCGAGCCGCCGCCAGAGTCAGCGTCTGCGTTTTCCTGGCGGAACTCACGGACCGTCTTGAGGAAGGCGCCCAGCAGGGGGGACTGGTCTCCCAGTCGGTAAATACAGCTCAGGTCGATGGCTCCGTGCGGCGGGACGTCTCGCAGTGGCCGATAAACGACGCCGCGAAATTGCAGGGTGGTGGCCGACTTCGGTACCAGGCACACCCCGTACCCACTCGCCACCAAGGCTACGCCCGTCACCGCGTCCCCCACCTCCTGCGATATGTTGGGCGTAAAGCCGTGTTCGCCGCAGAGCGTCATGACCTTGTCGATGAAGTTTGGCCGCGCACCGGTCGGGAAAACGACAAGCGGGCGATGGGCCAGTTCGGCAAACGGAATCTCCACGCGTTTGGAGAGCGGGTCACTTTCACTCACTGCGAGCAGCAGCTGCTCGGTCATCACGAGCTCGGTGCCGATGTCAGGTTCCGGTGCCAGCATACGGTTGAACCCGACGGTGATCCGGTGTTGGCGCAGGGCCTCAATCTGTTCGGCCTTGGTCATGGTGTGCAGCACGACCTTCACGCCTGGGTTCCTGTTGCGGAATGAGAGCAGCAGTCTCGGGATTGCATCGAGGGTCGCGGATCCGAAGATCGCGACGTCCAGTCGACCGAGTTTTCCCTGTCCGGCGCGCTGGGTACGCTCTGTGGCCTGCTCCACCAGCGCGCAGATGTTGCGTGCATCCTCAAGCAGCAAGGTGCCAGCCTGAGTGATTTCGACGCCCTTCGGAGTGCGCACGAAAAGTTGGACGCCCAGCTCCTCCTCCAGCTGCTGAATTTGCCGGGTCAGAGGCGGTTGGGAGATGTGGAGGCGAGTGGCTGCACGTCCAATGTTCTGCTCCTCGGCCACCGCGATGAAGTATTTCATGTGTCGCAGATCCATTCTTCGCTCCTCCCGCTTCATCTCATAGGCTTACTCGTAAGCTTACAGGCTTTCATACCGTGAAAGTATTGTAATTATCTTTCAATGGTATTTGACGGTATCTTGATCGGTTGGTAAGTTCGAAGAGGGCTTTACCCATTCCCAGCGCTTGCCTGACTCTGGGAGTATCCCGTAGCGGTCACGGGAAGGCCTCGGAAGAGGGGATACGTTTGATTAAGCGCCTGTCTTCGCTCAACGGTGAACGATGGGGGTGCAAGCGGAGAAGACATGACACGAAGAGGTCATGCGGAGACAGTAGTGACTCAAAAGAAGCTGATCGAGCATTTTAGTTTGCGCTCCCGCTTACGTTTCGACCTCGACAAGGGTGAAATCTGGCTGGACGAGAACCGCATGCTGCTCCTGCACGCCCGAGCCATGGGGGCGCTGCGAAGGGAGTTGATCGACTCCCTGGGTGTGGAGCGCGCCCGCGGGGTGCTGGTGCGGATGGGCTTCGCATCGGGACAACAGGACGCCGAATTGGCCAAGACGCTCATGGGCGAAGGTGATCCTGACGATGTGTTCCGGATTGGGCCGGAGCTGCACGCCTTCGAAGGGCTCGTGCGCTCCGAAATTGTTCATGCCGAGCTCGATTTTGAGCGGGGCAGCTTCATCGGGGAAGTGGTCTGGAAAAACTCCTGGGAAGCGAGCTCTCACCTCACGCATTTCGGCCCCGGGGATGATCCCGTGTGCTGGAGTCTCGTAGGCTACGCCTCGGGTTATGTCAGTCAGTTCTTCAACAGGCTCATCGTGTTTCGCGAAATCGAATGTGTGGCCAGGGGGGACGCTCATTGCCGCATCGTCGGCAAGCCTGCCGAGGCGTGGGGCGCTGACAGCTACCTGAAGTACTTCAAGCCGGAGAGCATCCTCGGCCAGCTCGAGGAGATGCAGGCCGAAATCAAGCGCTTGCAAACGACGCTCTCCAAACCCAAGGCGACCGGCAGTCTGATCGGGGCGTCGGCCGGCTTCCGCGCCGCCTTCGATCTGGTCAGCAAGGCTGCGGAAAGTCCGATCAATGTGTTGCTGCTGGGAGAGACCGGGGTTGGCAAAGAGATGTTCGCCCGCTGGCTGCATGAGCACGGCGATCGCGCCGATCAGCCCTTCGTGGCGATCAACTGTGCCGCCATTCCGCATGACCTCATCGAGTCGGAACTGTTTGGCGTCAAGAAGGGGGCATTCACGGGCGCCCAGACCTCTCGCCCCGGTCGTTTTGAGCGGGCCAACGGCGGCACCCTGTTCCTCGATGAGGTGGGCGATCTCTCGCCGGCGACCCAGGTCAAGCTGCTGCGCGTGTTGCAGACAGGCGAGATCGAGCGCCTCGGCGATGACCGTACCCACAAGGTGAATGTTCGCCTGGTGGCGGCCACCAATGTGAACCTGCAACAGGCGATCGCGGACGGGCGTTTCAGGGCTGACCTGTACTACCGGTTGGCGACCTACCCCGTGGTGATTCCGCCGCTCAGAGAGCGCAAGAGCGACATTCCGCTGCTGGCTGCAGCGCTCATCGAGAAATACGAAGCCTCCTACCACAAGACGCTTCAGGGTATTTCGGACCGGGCGATGCACGCGCTGATGTCCCATTCCTGGCCTGGCAATGTCCGCGAGCTCGAGAACCTGATCGAACGGGGCGTGCTGCTGGCGCCCAACGGGGGGCTGATCGAGATCGACCACCTGTTCGCCGCCGGCGCTCCCGAGGGCGTCACCGGTGCCGAGGTCGACCGTTCCGGCGTCGTCGGTAAACCGATTGACGCGAACGCCGCCCGTCTTTACGAATCCCTCTTGCAGGACGGATTCAGCCTCGAGGCACACGAGTCCCGGCTGCTGGATCTGGCCGTCTCCCGCACCGGAGGGAATCTCACCCATGCGGCAAAAATCCTGGGAATTACCCGCCGCCAGCTGGCCTACCGGCTCAAGCAGCGCGTATCACCCGGCGCCTGATCGCCGCCACCTGAGCGCGTCACGGGCTTCACGCCCGCCCCGACTTTCTGCCATGCCCTAGCCCGCGCAGCCATTTTCCAGTGGTGCGCGGGCTTTTTTCTTCAGGGCTCTGTTGCTGCAGTGCAGCTTTACGTTTTTGTAAGGCTTCACGGGGGTGTGGACCAAAGCGGAATGCGCTCTGATCGGAGGATTGCGCAGAAAATAAACTTTAACTCTATTAAACAGTTACTTAGCAAGATGGCACGGTTAGTGCATTGATAGGACTTAAGTCCGCATAAATCGGGCTGATGAAAAGACGGCACTGACAAAAGCGTCGATCGGTGAAGGGGGAGCCCGTGGCACACATGATCCATCTCGAAGACAAGCACTTCAGCTGCAACCGCCCAATCAACGCATCGCAGCTTGCCCGCCATGCGTTCCTTTCCAGCGTCCTTCCCGTGGAGGCGAACGGAGAGCTGCAGAAATCCGTCTGCGGAGTGTCATCCGTTCGCCGCGTTCCTGCCTGATCAATCCAACTCAATCAAAGAGGAGACAACATGGCTCTCACCGGTGTTCTTCGTCCTGGCCACGCGCAAGTGCGTGTGCTCGATCTCGACGAATCCGTGCGCTTCTACAAGGACGTTCTTGGCCTGGTGGAGACCGGCCGTGATGCCGAGGGGCGCGTTTATTTCAAGTGCTGGGATGAGCGCGATCACAGCAGCTACGTCATCCGCGAAGCCGACCGCGCCGGCCTGGATTTCTTTGGTTTTCGTGTGCTCGACAAGGCCACCCTCGACAAGTTCGAGGCCGATCTGCAGGCCTACGGCCTCAAGACCGAGCGCATTCCGGCCGGCGAGATGCTGGAAACCGGCGAGCGCGTCCGCTTCACCCTGCCTTCCGGCCACGTCATGGAGTTGTATGCCGAGAAGACCAAGGTCGGCAACGGCATTCCGCTGATCAACCCGGCCCCGTGGAGCAAGGCGCGTGACAACGGCATCGCCCCGATCCGCCTCGACCACGCACTGCTCTACGGCCCGAACATCGCCGAGGTGCAGAAGATCTTCACCGAGGTCCTGGGCTTCTACCTCGTCGAACGCGTGCTGACACCCGATGGCAACGCCAACGCCGCGATCTGGCTGTCGTGTGGGCAGAAGGTGCATGACATCGCCTTCGCCGAGTATCCGGAGCCGGGCAAGCTGCACCACTGCTCCTTCCTGATGGAGACCTGGGATCAGGTGCTGCGTGCCGGCGACATCATGTCGATGAACGCGGTACCCGTCGATATTGGTCCGACCCGGCATGGGGTGACCCGCGGCTGCACCATCTACGCCTGGGACCCCTCCGGCAACCGCTTCGAGACCTTCTTCGGCGGCCACCTGCCCTATCCCGACTACGAAACCATGACCTGGACCTTCGACAACTTCGGCCAGGGTCTCGACTTCCCGCAGCGCAAACTGCACGAGACCTTCCTCTCCGTCGTCAGTTGAGGTGGGCGCGATGAGCAGCGAACAACCCGTGCTGGACACGACCCGCCGTTTTGTCCGGGTGTGCGGCAAGCGCACTGGCGGTTTCATCGAGTTCGAATTCGCCATCGGCGAGCCGGAGGTCTTCGTGGAGATGCTCCTCAGCCCGGACGCCTTTGCCGAATTCTGCGCCACCAATCGGGTGGAGATGCTTGCGCCTCACGACCCGGACGCCGTTCCGAGCGACTGGGACTGGCGCCTTGCCGACGCCACCCGCTTCAAGTAACCGACCGGCCCTCCCTCGGAGGAGGGCCTCTACAGGAGACCAAGCATGCAGATTGACCTTCGTACCGTCGCCATCGAACCCCAGCGTCAGGCTTACGACCACCTGGTGCGCCGCTTCGGCAACAAGCCCGCCTCCCGTTACCAGGAGGGGAGCTACGACATTCAGGCCGCTGAAAACCTTCACTACAAGCCCACATGGGATCCGGATCAGGACCTGTATGACGAGAAGCTCACCCGCATCGTCATGAAGGACTGGTATGCGCTCAAGGATCCGCGCCAGTTCTACTACAACACCTATACGCTGACCCGTGCGCGCCAGCAGGAAACCGCCGAGGCCAACTTCAGTTTCGTCGAGACCCGCGGTCTGGCGGACATGCTGCCGGACGATCTGCGGGCGATCGCCCTCAACGTGCTGGTGCCCCTGCGTCACGCCGCCTGGGGGGCCAATCAGCACAACACCTTCATCTGCGGCTACGGCTACGGCACGACCTTCACCCAGCCGTGCATGTATCACGCGATGGACAACCTCGGCATCGCCCAGTATCTGTCGCGTCTCGGCCTGTTGCTCGGCGACAGCGAGGCGCTGGACGCCGGAAAGCGTGCCTGGCTGGAAGATGCCACGTGGCAAGCGCTGCGCCGCTACGTCGAGGACTGCCTGGTCGTGCGCGACCCCTTCGAGCTGTTCGTCGCCCAGAACGTGGCCCTCGACGGGCTGCTCTACCCGCTGGTCTATGAGTGCATCGTCGACGAGTACCTGTCCGCCCGGGGCGGCTCAGCCGTGGCCATGCTGTGCCAGTTCATGAACGACTGGTTCGACGAAACCCGCAAGTGGGTGGATGCGGTGCTGAAGGTGGCCGCCGCGGAATCGGAGCAGAACCGGGACCAACTGGCGGCATGGACACGCGACTGGAGTACCCGCGCCGCATCCGCACTGCTCCCCGTGGTCGAAAAAGCCCTGGGCCCCCAGGCGGACGAGGCGATGGCCGAATATCTTGCGGCCTTCTCGGCGCGTATCAACAAGGCCGGCGTTCCGGTCTGAGAGGCGGACATCAAGCTGATTACCCTGAACAGTTGAGCGAGGAGAGCAAAATGGACATGAAAGTTGCAAAGAAAAAGCTGGGTCTGAAGGAACGCTACAAGCTGATGACCCGCGACCTGGGCTGGGAAACCACCTACCAGCCAAAGGAAAAGGTTTTTCCGTACATTGCCTACGAAGGCCTGAAGATCCACGACTGGGACAAGTGGGAGGATCCGTTCCGCCTGACCATGGATTCGTACTGGAAGTATCAGGCCGAAAAGGAGCGCAAGTTCTACGCGATCATCGATGCCCACGCCCAGAACAACGGCCACCTCAACCTGACCGACGCGCGCTACCTGTCCGCGCTGAAGATCTTCCTGCAGGCGATCAGCCCGGCTGAGTATGCCGCGCACAAGGGTTTTGCCCGTGTCGGCCGTGAGTTTGCTGGCGTCGGCACCCAGGTCGCATGCCAGATGCAGGCCATCGACGAGATCCGTCACGCCCAGACGCAGATCCATGCGCTGTCGAACTACAACAAGTTCTACAACGGGTTCCATGCCTTCGCCGATCAGCGCGATCGGATCTGGTACACCTCGGTGGCACGGTCCTTTTTCGATGATGCGATGTCCGCCGGCCCGTTCGAGTTCATGATCGCGATCGGCTTCTCGTTCGAATACGTGCTGACCAATCTGCTGTTCGTGCCCTTCATGTCGGGTGCGGCCTACAACGGCGACATGGCCACGGTCACCTTCGGCTTCTCGGCCCAGTCCGACGAGGCCCGCCACATGACCCTCGGCCTCGAGTGCATCAAGTTCATGCTCGAGCAGGACCCGGCCAACCTACCCATCGTCCAGGCCTGGTTCGACAAATGGTTCTGGCGTGGCTTCCGCGTGCTGGGGCTCGTCAGCACGATGATGGACTACATGCTGCCCAAGCGCGTGATGTCCTGGCGTGAAGCCTGGAACATCTACGGTATCGAGAACGGCACCGCGCTCTTCAAGGATCTGGCGCGCTACGGCATCACCGCGCCCAAAGGCTGGGACGACGCTGAAAAGGCCGTCGACCACATGTCACACCAGTTCGCGCTGGCGCTCTACCAGTGGAACTTTGGCACCTCCTTCCATACCCCCATCCCCTCCGACGATGACATGGCCTGGCTGGCGGCCAAGTATCCCGACACCTTCGACAAGTACTACCGGCCGCGCTGGGAGCACATCCGGAAGATGAAGGCTGCCGGCACCCCCTACGCCAACTTCGGCTTGCCCAAGCTGTGCCAGACCTGCCAGCTGCCCTGCGTGTTCACCGAGCCAGACGACCCGACCTCGCTGGCCCAGCGCGAAACGGAATACAAGGGCGAGAAATATCACTTCTGCTCCGATGGCTGCCAGCACGTCTTCGAGAACGAACCGGAGAAATACGTCCAGGCCTGGCTGCCGATGCCGCAGTTGTTCACCGAGCCGCTCAACGGCGATCTGGGCGCCTGGATGCAGTGGGTCAGCCTGATTCCGGGCAAGGACAACGGCGATTACGACGGCTCCGAAGATCAGCGTAACTTCGAAGCCTGGCGTGCCATGGCGACCAGCAACCAGTGATCCAGCTGCCACCCCTTTCAGGAGACATTCAATGGCCGTAAAGTCCATCAAGCCCTACGTTGGCGTTCCTCGCGATCTCGTCGCCAATTTCAAAGGCAAGCAGATCGTCTATGTGTGCTGGGATCACCATCTTCTGTTTGCAGCGCCCTTCATGCTGGTCGTCGAGCCGGGGATGCGTTTCGGCGAGCTGATTGAAACCGCGCTGAAGCCGCTGATCCAGCCCGACCCGGATGCCGCTGCCATCGACTGGAGCAAGGTCGAGTGGCTCAAAGGCAAGCAGGCCTGGACGCCGGATTTTGGCGCCAGCCTCGTGGCCAACGGCATCGTCCACAAGGAGCAGCTGCGCTTCAGCACGCCGGGGCTCAACACCCTGCTGGCTGCGGCCTGAGGGGCGATGCATGAGCTATGAGCTGACCATCGAGCCGCTCGGTCAGACCGTCGAGATCGAGGAGGGCCAGACCATCCTCGATGCCGCCTTGCGGGCGGGCATCTACCTGCCCCATGCCTGCTGTCACGGCCTTTGCGCCACCTGCAAGGTGCAGGTGGCGGACGGTGAAGTGGAGCATGGCGAGGCGTCGAGCTTCGCGCTGATGGATTTCGAGCGCGATGAAGGCAAGTGCCTCGCCTGCTGCGCGACCGCCCAGAGTGATCTGGTGATCGAAGCCGAAATCGATGAAGACCCGGACGCCCAGAATCTGCCAGTCAAGGATTTCGACGGCGTCGTGAGCCGTATCGAGGATCTGACCCCAACGATCAAAGGGGTGTGGATCAGGCTGGACGCCGCGGAAGGCATTCACTTCCAGGCCGGGCAGTACATCAATCTGGAACTCCCCGGTGGCTTGGGCAGCCGGGCGTTTTCGATTGCCAGCCCGCCTTCCTCCGCCGCCGAGGTCGAGCTCAACATCCGTATCGTCCCGGGTGGTCAGGGCACCGCGTACGTACACGAGAAGCTGAAGCTGGGTGACCGGCTTCGCATCTCGGGGCCTTATGGGCGGTTCTTCGTGAAAAAGTCGGCTCACGTGCCGGTGATCTTCATGGGCGGCGGCTCGGGGCTGTCGAGTCCGCGCTCCATGATCCTCGATCTGCTGGAAGAGGGATTCGAGCTGCCGGTGACGCTCGTCTATGGGCAGCGCAGCCGCGACGAGCTGTACTACCACGACGAGTTCCTCGCCCTGGCCGAAAAGCATGCCAACTTCCACTACGTGCCGGCGCTGTCCAACGAGCCCGAAGGCTCTGACTGGCAGGGTTTCCGCGGTTTTGTGCACGAAGCGGCGAAGGCGCATTTCGATAACGACTTCCGTGGTCACAAGGCCTATCTGTGCGGCCCGCCCATGATGATCGACGCCTGTATCACCACCCTGATGCAGGGGCGGCTGTTCGAGCGCGACATCTACACCGAGAAGTTCATCTCGGCCGCGGACGCCCAGCAGGTGCGCAGCCCCCTGTTCAAGGCCATCTGAAAACCGCGCCGGTAACGGCGACGAGGCCCGTTCCATCCCTGGTGGAACGGGCTTTTTTGCTTGTGCAGCCCCCCGGATTGGCAAACTTGAATAAATACCTTTGAAGTATGAATTAGTTATTTTAAAGGTATTGGACGGTATGTAGGGGCCTCTCTAGACTGCGCTGCATGCCACCGACCCGTCGTCACAGGCCGGCAAGGGATGAAGAGAGGACAGCCCGGGCAGCACCTTTGGTGCTGCACATAGCGCTCACAAAGGAATCGGGAGAGACATGAAACTGATCGAGAATTTCATCGACGGCGAGTTCGTTTCCGCCGCCAGCGGCAAGACCTTCGACAAGCGCTCGCCGCTCGACAACCGCGTCATCGCCCAGGTCAGCGAAGCGGGCAGGGCGGAAGTCGATGCCGCGGTGCGCGCGGCCCGCGCTGCGCTCAATGGCCCCTGGGGCGCCATGACGCTGGAGCAGCGCGTCGAGTTGCTGTACGCGGTTGCCAACGAAATCACACGTCGCTTTGACGACTTCGTCGCCGCCGAGATGGCGGACACCGGCCAGCCCCTGCACGTCATGACCCACGCCTTCATCCCGCGCGGCGCGGCCAATTTCAAGGTGTTTGCCGACGTCGTGAAGAACGTGCCGAACGAATCCTTCCAGATGGCCACGCCCGACGGCCGCGGCGCGCTCAACTACGCCATCCGCGTGCCCAAGGGTGTGATCGGCGTGATCAGCCCGTGGAACGCGCCCTTCCTGCTGATGACCTGGAAAGTCGGTCCGGCGCTGGCCTGCGGCAACACGGTGGTGGTCAAGCCCTCCGAGGAGTCCCCCCATACGGCCACCCTGCTCGGTGAGGTGATGAATGCGGTCGGCATCCCGAAGGGGGTGTACAACGTGGTGCATGGCTTCGGACCGGATTCGGCGGGCGAGTTCCTGACCCACAATCCCGGCGTCGATGCGATCACCTTCACCGGCGAAACCCGCACCGGTACGGCGATCATGAAAGCCGCCTCGGAGGGCATGCGCGACGTCTCCTTCGAGCTGGGCGGCAAGAACGCCGGTATCGTCTTTGCCGACTGTGACTTCGACGCGGCGGTCGATGGCATCTTCCGCTCGTCCTTCCTCAACTCCGGGCAGGTGTGCCTGGGGACCGAGCGGGTGTACGTCGAGCGGCCGATCTTCGAGCGCTTCGTGCAGGCCCTCAAGGCGAAGGCCGAGGCCGTCAGGTTTGGCCGCCCGGACGATCACAACGCCAACTACGGCCCGCTGATCAGCCTGGAACACCGGGAGAAGGTGCTCTCCTACTACCGCAAGGCGGTGGAGGAGGGGGCGACGGTCGTTACCGGTGGCGGCGTGCCCGAGATGCCAGGCGAACTGGCCGAAGGCGCCTGGGTGCAGCCGACGATCTGGACCGGGCTGCCGGAAACGGCAGCGGTGGTGCGCGAGGAAATCTTCGGGCCGTGCTGCCACATCCGTCCCTTCGACGAGGAGAACGAGGTCGTCAGTCTCGCCAACGCCAACGACTACGGCCTGTCGACGACGATCTGGACGACCAACCTCGCGCGCGCCCACCGTGTGGCAGCGCGGATCAATGTCGGCATCACCTGGATCAACAGCTGGTTCCTGCGTGATCTGCGCACCGCCTTCGGCGGCTCCAAGCAGTCCGGCATCGGTCGTGAGGGCGGGGTGCACTCGCTCGAGTTCTACACCGAGACCCGCAACATCTGCGTGAAGCTCTGAGGAACAGTCATGGACGACAACAAGATCAATCAGTACGGCGACGAGCTGTACGACTGCTGGTTGCACCGTCGTACGGTAGCGCCCCTGCGTGAGCGCGAGCCGGGCATCACGATCGAAGACGCCTACAAGATTCAGGAGCGCTTCGTGGCGCGTCGGCTGGCGGCCGGCGAGACCCTCATCGGCAAGAAGATCGGCGCCACCAGCAAGCCGGTACAGGATTTCCTGGAGGTCTATCAGCCCGATTTCGGCATGCTGACATCGGGCATGATTTATCAGGAAGGCGACACCATCGACCTCGGTACGCTGATCCAGCCCAAGGCCGAGGCCGAGCTGGCCTTCGTGCTGAAGGAAGACCTTAACGGCCCCGGTATCACCGCGATGGATGTGATCCGCGCGACCGACTACGTCTCGCCGTGCTTCGAGATCGTCGATTCGCGCATCACCGCGTGGAACATCAAGATTCAGGACACGGTCGCGGACAACGCATCCTGCGGCGTCTATGTCCTTGGCAATGCGAAGGGCGACCCGCGCAAGCTCGACATCACGCTGGCCGGGATGGTGCTGGAGAAGAACGGCGCGCTGTTCTCCACCGGTGTTGGTGCAGCGGTACAGGGTTCGCCCGCCAACGCGGTGGCCTGGCTGGCCAACACCCTGGGCGAGCTGGGCATTCCCTTCCGGGCTGGCGAGGTGATCCTGTCCGGCTCGCAATCGGCGCTGGTGCCGGTCGCCGATGGTGACGAGCTGGTGTGCACCGTCGGTGGCCTGGGTAGTTGCCGGGTGAAATTTTCCGGGAGGAGCGCGGCATGAGCGCACAGAAACTGACACTTTCACGCGAGGACATCGTTCGCCTGTGCGAGCGCATCGAAGGCGCCCAGACCCGCGCCTACGCCATTCCGAAGCTGACCGACGAATACCCGGACATGACCATCGCCGACGGCTATGCCGTGCAGAGCGAGCTGCGCCGGCGTTTCATTGCCCAGGGGCACAAGCTGATTGGCTGGAAGGCCGGGCTGACCTCGAAGGCAAAGATGGTGCAGATGGGCGTCGACGTGCCCTCGATCGGCTTTCTGACCGATCGTATGGCGCGGCCCGAGAACTCGGCCATTTCCACCTCCGACCTCGTCCATCCGCGCGTGGAGTGCGAGATCGCCTTCGTGCTCAAGAGCGCCCTGCAGGGGCCGGGCTGCACGCGGCAGGACGTGCTGGACGCCACCGACTATGTGCTGCCCGCGGTCGAAATCATCGACTCCCGTTTTTCCGGCTTCAAGTTCGACCTGTCCAGTGTCGTCGCCGACAACGGTTCGTCGGCGCGCTTCGTGGGGGGCGGGCGGGCGCGCTACGTCGATGAGCTCGACCTGCCGACCCTTGGCGTGGTGATGGAGAAGAATGGCGAGATCGTCGCCATGGGCGCAGCGGCCGCCGTGCTCGGGCATCCGGCCGAAGCGATCGCGATGCTGGTCAATATCCTCGCCGACCTGGGCGAGCACCTGCCAGCCGGCAGTTTCGTGATGAGCGGCGGGATCACCGAGGCGGTGGCGGTCAAGTCAGGCGACAGCGTGATCGCCCGCTTCCAGGAACTGGGCAGCGTTTCGATGCGCTTCGTAGATTGACCGATCGCCGGAGACCCAGCATGCCGATCATTGAGATGCACCTGATGGAAGGACGCACCACCGAGCAGAAATGCCGGGTTGCTGCGGCCGTCACCGAGGCCGTCACCCAGGCGCTGGCGTGCAGCGCCGAGACCGTCCGGGTCCTGATTACCGAACATGGTCCGGATGGCTTCTTCGTTGCCGGCCAGACACCCGCTCAGCGTGCGGCCGCAAGGGCGCAGGAGAAGAAGGAATGAAGAAGATCCGTTGCGCGCTGATCGGGTCGGGCAACATCGGCACCGACCTGATCTACAAGATCAAACGCAGCCCGGTGCTCGAGCCGGTATGGATGGTGGGCATCGACCCCGCCTCCGAGGGCCTCGCCCGCGCCCGCGAGATGGGGCTGAAGACGACCGCCGAGGGTGTCGATGGCCTGCTGCCCCACGTGCTGGAGGACGACATCCAGATCGCCTTCGACGCCACCAGCGCCTACGTGCATGCCGAGAACAGCCGCAAGCTCAACGCGCTGGGCGTGATGATGATCGACCTCACGCCGGCCGCCATCGGCCCGCTGTGCGTGCCGCCGGTGAACCTGCGCGAGCACGCCGACAAACTGGAGATGAACGTCAACATGATCTCCTGTGCCGGCCAGGCGACGATTCCCATCGTCTGCGCCGTGTCGCGTGTGCAGAGCGTGGATTACGCCGAGATCGTCGCCAGTCTGGCGTCCAAGTCGGTGGGGCCCGGAACGCGTGCCAACCTCGACGAGTTCACCTACACCACCTCCAACGCCATTCAGGTGGTGGGCCGCGCGCGCAGCGGCAAGGCCCTGGCGGTGATCAACCCGGCCGAGCCGCCCCTGATCATGCGCAACACGATCTTCTGCGTCACCGACGAGGCCCCCGACGAGGCCCGCATCACCGCTTCGGTGCTGGAAATGATCAAGGAAGTGCAGAAATACGTGCCCGGCTATCGCCTGGTCAATGGGCCGATCTTCGACGAAACGCCACGCGGGCACCGGGTCTCGGTCTTCATGGAGGTCGCCGGCCTAGGCGACTATCTGCCGAAGTATGCGGGCAACCTCGACATCATGACCGCAGCGGCCACCCGTACCGCCGAAATGTTCGCCGAGGAGATCCTTGCCGGAAAGATCCAACTCAAAGCCGTGGAGCCTGTCTGATGAACAGCACCCTCAACCTCAGGGGCCGCAGGGTCATCCTGCACGACATGTGTCTGCGCGACGGCATGCACGCCAAGCGCGAGCAGATCAGCGTCGAGCAGATGGTCAGGGTGGGCACCGCACTCGACGACGCGGGCATCCCCTACATTCAGGTGACCCACGGCGCCGGACTGGGCGGCAACTCCCTGCAGCATGGCTTTGCATTGGCGAGCAACGAGGAATACATCGACGCCGTTGCGTCCAGGATGAAGCAGGCCAGGATTTCTATCCTGCTCGTACCGGGCCTGGGCACCATGCGCGAACTGCAGTCCGCCTATGAGGCCGGCGCGCGCAGCGTGCATGTGGCGACCCACTGTACCGAGGCCGACACCTCGCCGCAGCACATCGCGTTCGCGCGCAAGCTCGGCATGGACACGACCGGCTTTCTGATGATGGCCCATCTCAACGATCCGGCCGGCATCGCCCAGCAGGGCAAGCTGATGGAAAGCTACGGCGCGCAGACGATCTACGTCACCGATTCCGCCGGCTACATGCTGCCCGAAGACGTGACGGACCGGATCAGCGCCTTGCGCGACGCACTCAAGCCCGAAACCGAGATCGGCTTCCACGGCCATCACAACCTGGGCATGGGCATCGCGAATTCCATCGCGGCGGTCGCTGCGGGCGCCAGCCGCATCGACGGTTCGGCAGCAGGCCTGGGCGCCGGCGCCGGCAACACGCCGCTCGAGGCCTTTGCGGCCGTGTGCGAGCGCATGGGCATCGAGACCGGCGTTGATCTGTTCAAGCTGATGGATGTCGCCGAGGATCTGATCGTGCCGATGATGGATCACGTCGTCCGGGTCGATCGCGACTCCCTGACTCTGGGCTTCGCCGGTGTCTATTCCACCTTCCTGCTGCAGGCCAAGCGCGCCGCCCAGCGTTTTGGCGTGCCGGCGCGGGACATCCTGGTCGAGTTGGGCCGCAAGAAGATGATCGCGGGCCAGGAAGACATGATCACCGATACGGCGATGACGATGGCCAAGGCCCGCGGCCTGTTCAAGGACGCGGCGGCCTAAGGGGAGGCGGATGATGCGAACGGAGCAGGCTGGGCAGCAGGAACTCGCGGTGGTGGTCGGTGCCACCGGTGCTTTTGGACAGGCGATCGTGAGCCGACTCGCCGCTGCGGGTCTGGGCGTGCTCGCGGTGGCACGCAGTGCCGATGCCCTCGATGCCCTCAAGGCGCAGGTGCCGGGATTGCTTGCGTGTGCGGCCGACATCTCGTCCGACGCCGCCATCGAGGCGATCGCCGCGGCGATCGACCGCCCGGTGCGGATGGTCGTACATGGGCCGGGCGTCGCCGTGGCAGGCGGCATTCTTACCGCGCCGACCGGGGCCGTGGTCGATGCGGTCAACATCAAGGTGGGCGGCCTGCTGCGGCTGGTTCGCGCGGTGGATGGGCGGCTGTCGGCGGGCTCCCGGATCGTTGCCATCGGGGGGCACTATGGTTTCGAGCCGACTGCCTACGCCGCTTCGGCCGGCGTCGCCAACGCGGCGCTGGCGAATGTGACGCGCCAGCTCAGCCTGGCCTATGGCCCGCGTGGTGTGACCGCACACCTGATCGCGCCCGGGCCGGCCGATACCGAGCGCCTGCACCGCGTCGCGGCGGATCGGGCAGCCCTGCATGGCACGACGGTCGAGGCGGTGCTCGCCGAGATGGTCGCCGATTCCTCCATTGGTCGCTTCACCACCCCCGGGCAGGTCGCCTGGGCCGTCGCCATGCTGCTCGATCCGGAGGCTGACGCGATGACTGGCTCCAGTCTGATGCTCGATTCCGGCCGTCGTCGTGGACTGCCCTGATCCAATCCGCTCTGATCCAATCCGAAGAGAGACTTCATCATGCCGATCGTCAATTTCCATCTCGTCGAGGGAAGGGCCTCAGCCGAGCAGGAGCAGCAGTTGTTGATCGCTGCGAGCACACTCTACGCCGAAGTGCTCGAGGCGCCGATGGAGCGGGTACGGGCTTTCATCACGCCGCACGCCCCGGGCCGCTTTGCCGCGTGCGGTGAGCTGGTGGCCGTCAATGGCCTGCATGCACCCTATTTCGAGTTCATCGTCCTGGAAGGCCGGCCGCTTGAACAGATCCATCGTCTGTTGGCCGGCTTTACCGATCTGCTCGTCGATACGCTCGGCGTTCGCCGCGATCTGGTGCGGGGGAGTTGCCGGCGCATCGCGCCTCAGGACTGGTCCATCGGCGGCGTGCCGGCGAGTGTGCTGCGCAGAGATGAGGTCGAGGCGCGCGCACGACTCGCAAACGCCCCCGTTGCTGGCGATCAATGACGTCGCGTCCAAGCGCGCAGCCTGTCCCAGACTGTCCCAGTCTGTCCTCCTCGCCGACCTCCGCTCGACCGGCAATCCCTTCTCCTCTCCTTGCCTGCCGGTCGAGCTTTTACCCTTTGGCGACCCGCTTGTCCCAAAGGGTTTTTTTTATGAATCCCTGCCGTTCGGGAGTGTGAATCGATGAACGTACCGATCGACTTTGGAAGGAGATAGACGTGAGCAGACTGATCATTCGCAAGGTGGCGGTGTTGGGCGCCGGGGTGATGGGGGCGCAGATCGCAGCCCATTGCGCCAATGCCGGCGTACCGGTCATCCTTTTCGACCTTCCCGCCAGCGAAGGGGACCCCAACGGCATTGCCAAGAAGGCGATCGACGCGCTCAAAAAGCTCGACCCGGCGCCCCTGGCGACCCGGGACCGGGCCCAGTTCATCGATGTCGCCAACTACGGCACCGACCTTGCGCAACTTCGCGACTGCGACCTCGTCATCGAAGCCATCGCCGAGAAGATGGAATGGAAGCTCGAGCTCTACGCCAAGGTCGCCCCCTTCCTCCGCCCGGACACGATCTTCGCCTCCAACACTTCGGGTCTCTCCATCCACGCGCTGGCTCAAGGCATGCCCGACGCCCTGCGCCCCCGCTTCTGCGGCATCCATTTTTTCAACCCGCCGCGCTACATGGCGCTGGTTGAACTCATCGCCACGCCCAGTACCGATGCCGCGACCGTGGATGCGCTCGAAACCTGGCTCACCACGCGCCTGGGCAAGTGCATCGTCCGCGCCAGGGACACCCCCAACTTCGTCGCCAACCGCATCGGTGTGTTCTCGATCCTGGCGGTCATGCACCATACCGAGCGCCTGGGCCTCGGTTTCGACGAGGTGGACGCGCTCACCGGCCCGCTGATCGGCCGCCCCAAGAGCGCGACCTATCGCACCGCCGACGTGGTCGGCCTGGACACCCTGGTGAACGTGGTCAGCACCATGTGGGCGACCCTGCCGGACGACCCCTGGAACGCCTACTTCAGGAACCCGGACTGGCTCACCCACCTGGTCGCGCAGGGTGCCCTCGGGCAGAAGACCCGGGGCGGCATCTACCGCAAGGACGGCAAGCGCATCAACGTGCTCGATCGGTCCACGGGCGAGTTCCGCCCGAGCGCCGGCGAAGTCGCTCCCGAAGTGCTGGCCATCCTCAAGCAGCCCAGCCCGGCGGAAAAGTTCGCCCAGCTGCGTGCCAGTGCGCATCCGCAGGCGCAGTTCCTGTGGGCGATCTTCCGCGATGTCTTCCATTACTGTGCGGTCCAGCTTGCTGAGATCGCGGACAACGCCCGCGACGTGGATCTCGCCATGCGTTGGGGCTTCGGCTGGTCGCAAGGCCCGTTCGAGACCTGGCAGGCGGCCGGCTGGCAAGCCATCGCCGATGCGGTCCAGGCCGACATCGACGCTGGTGTGGCGATGAGCAAGGTGGCGCTGCCGGCGTGGGTCTTCGATGGCCGTCGGGGCGTGCATTCGCCCGCGGGCTCCTGGAGCGCGGTCGATTCCACCCTCAAGACTCGCTCGCCGCTGCCCGTGTATGGCCGCCAGCTCTACCCCGAGCAGGTGCTGGGCGAAGCCGCGCCGGATCGGGGCGTCACGCTGTGGGAGAACGAGGGCGTGCGCCTGTGGAACCTCCCGGCCCGGGATGCCCGCATCGGCATCATCTCCTTCAAGTCGAAGATGCACACCATCGGCAGCGAGGTGCTGGATGGCGTGCTCGAGGCCATCGCCCGCGCCGAGCGCGAGCTGGACGGCCTCGTCATCTGGCACGAGGCCCCCTTCGCGGTGGGGGCCAACCTGCAGCAGGTGGCCGAAGCCTGTCGGGCCGGGCAGTTCGACCGGCTGGAAAAGACCGTCGCCCGCTTCCAGCAGGTCTCGATGGCCCTCAAGCATTGCGCAGTACCGACCGTCGCCGCGGTGCAGGGCATGGCGCTGGGCGGCGGCTGCGAGTTCGCAATGCACGCCAGCCACCGGGTGCTGGCGCTGGAGAGCTATCTTGGCCTGGTGGAGGTCGGCGTCGGCCTCATCCCGGCCGGTGGCGGTTGCAAGGAGCTTGCGCTTCGTGCCGCCGCCATGGCGAGTCATGCGGCGGGTGGCGACGTGTTCCCCTTCATCCAGAACAGCTTCGAGACCGTCGCCATGGCCAAGGTCTCGAAGAGTGCGCTGCATGCCGTCGAGCTCGGCTTTGCCAGGGCGGCCGACGACATCGTCTTCAACCCTGGCGAGATCCTCCACGTGGCACTCCACCGCGCCCGCGCGCTGGCCGAATCCGCCTGGCAGCCGCCCCTTGTGCAGCGCGCAGTGAAGGTGGCCGGGCGCAACGGGATCGCCACCTGCGAGATGATGCTGATCAACATGCTCGAAGGCGGTTTCATCTCGGCGTGGGACTACCGGGTCAGCCGGGCCGTGGCCACCGCGCTCTGTGGCGGCGAGGTCGATACCCACGCGAAGGTTTCCGAACAGTGGATTCTCGACGTCGAGCGTGCGCTCTTCGTCGATCTGCTGAAAACCGAAAACACCCAGCAGCGCATCGTGCACATGCTGGAAACCGGCAAGCCGCTGCGTAACTGAGGGGAATCAACACCATGAGCAAACAGATCCAGGACGCCTACATCGTTGCCGCCACCCGTACCCCGGTGGCCAAGCGCAACGGCATGTTCCGTACCGTACGCCCCGATGACATGCTGGCCCACGTGCTGGCGGCGGTGGTGGCCAAGGTGCCAGGGCTGGACGCCAACGAGATCGGCGACGTGATCGTCGGCTGCGCGATGCCCGAGGCGGAGCAGGGCATGAACGTTGCGCGCATCGGCCTGCTGTTGGCGGGCCTGCCCAATAGGGTGCCGGGCATCACCATCAACCGCTTCTGTTCCTCGGGGCTGCAGGCGGTGGCCGATGCCGCCGCACGCATCCGCCTAGGCGAGGCCGAGGTCATGATCGCCGCCGGCACCGAGAGCATGACCGTGATGCCCCAGATCATGGGCAACAAGATCTCCCTCAACCCGGCCGTGCTGGCCAGCGACGAGAACCTGGCCATCGCCTTCGGCATGGGACTCACGGCGGAGAAGGTCGCCCAGCAGTGGCAGATCAGTCGCCACGATCAGGACGCCTTTGCCGTCCAGTCAAACCAGCGCGCCGCCGCCGCGATCGCCGCCGGTGCCTTCCGCGACGAGATCACGCCCTATCGGGTGCGGACCCATGTGCCGGGCGAAGGCGGCCAGGTGCGCGTGATCGAGCGTCTGTGCGACACCGACGAAGGCCCGCGTGCCGATGCGTCGCTCGAAAAGCTCGCCAGGCTCAAGCCGGTGTTTGCGGCGCGCGGGTCGGTGACCGCCGGCAACAGCTCCCAGATGTCGGACGGCGCGGGCGCCGTGCTGTTGATGTCGGAGGCCGCCGTGAAGCGCTACGGGGTGACGCCGATCGCGCGCTTCTGCAGCTATGCGGTCGCCGGCGTGCCACCGGAGATCATGGGCATTGGTCCGATCGAGGCGATTCCCCGTGCCCTCAAGTCGGCGGGCATCGCGCAGGACGCGCTGGACTGGATCGAACTCAACGAAGCCTTTGCCGCCCAGGCGCTGGCCGTGGCGCGTCAGCTCGAACTCGACCCGACGAAGATCAATCCTCAGGGCGGAGCCATCGCCCTCGGCCATCCGCTCGGCGCCACCGGCGTGATCCGCGCAGCCACCCTGATGAGCGCGATGCAGCGCGGCCAGGCCTACCGCGGGATGATCTCAATGTGCATCGGCACCGGCATGGGGGCCGCCGGCGTGTTCGAGAAGGTGTGAGCGCAGTCGATCGCCGGGTCCGAATGGAAAGGCTCCGAGGGGAAAGGGTCCCAAGGGAAAGGGTCCAAAGCGAAAGGAGTCTGGCAGGAGCGCATTCGCCCAAACCAGACCCCTTTCCCGGTGTCCCGAAGATCAGCGTGCAGACCGGCCGGCACGCATGTTCATCAGCCGCGAAAACAGTCTGCGAAAGGCTTCGTCTTCCTCGGTTCCGCGCCCGACCGCGGCGTTCTGTCGAAACGCCTGTTCGATCTCGACCCAGTCTTCGTCCAACAGATGCTCAAGCGCCAGTGGGAGCACCATCTTTTCCTCGGCATTGAGATGGCTCCACTGCCCATCGACGAAGCGGTCGATTGCCTCACCGAAACGCGCACGAGCGGCCGCGTCGCGCTCCTCGGTACGCGAACGGCCTGCTTCCGTTTCGAGTTCGGCCAACAGTCGCCCGCCTTCCTCGTGTTCGCGCTCGAGCCCGGCAATCACGCTCTCCGCGTCGGGGTGACGCTGCCTGAGCCGGGCGAAGAGATACTGTTCTTCCTTGGGATGATGAAGCCGCTCGGGGAAGGCGCGCAGATAGTGAAGCATCGACTCGAGCAAGGCGTAATCGACTTCCTCGCCCGAACGTGCGCGTGCGGCCTGCTCGCGCAAGCCGCTGCAAATCGCGGCAATCGCACGGTGCTCGTCCTTGATGATGCCGACCGCCCCCTCCGCCGCGGTGCTGCGGACGTTCGCCTCGACCGTCGCCACCAGCACCGGCAGCGTCGCATGGGCCAGCACCTTCTGCGTCTGCGACCCGACCATCAGCGCCTTGATACCGCGGCGACCATGCGATGCCATGAAGATCAGGTCGCAACCCTGCTCGGCGGCGACATCGAGGATCAGTTCGTAGGGCCGCGATCCGGTGCGCGCCACGCCCTCACAGGCGACGCCGAACTCGCCTGCGGCGGCGATCGCCTTGGCCAGCAGCGCGTTGGCTTCGCCCAGCGCCACTTCAGTGAAGCCTTCGGGTGAGAGCGTGCGCGACAGCGCTCCTTCCCCGGTAGCGCCGTAGTCCTCGCGCATGGTGAAGAAGGTGATGCGCGCATCGATCGAGGCAGCGAAGCGCACTGCCTGCGTCACCAGCCGGGCACCGAGTTCGGAGCCGTCGATCGGCACCAAGAGATGTTGATACATGTTCTGTCTCCTTCGCTTTCAGACGGCGATCACTTTCTTCGGCTTGAGCAGGAAGTGCCCCAGTGCTGGCAGCAGGATCAGGGCGCCGAGCATGTTCCACACGAACATGAACGCCAGCAGGATGCCCATATCGGCCTGGAACTTGATCGGCGACCACACCCAGGTCGCCACCGCGAGGCCGAGCGTGATGCCGGTGAGCACCACCACCTTGCCGGTGAAGATCAGTGCCTTGTAGTAGGCCTCGGAGAGGCTCATGCCCTCCTTCAGCCGGGCGAGCGTCACCGTCATCACGTAGAGCGCATAGTCGACCCCGATGCCGACGCCCAGCGCGATGACCGGCAGCGTCGCCACCTTGACGCCGATGTTGAGCCACACCATCAGGGCCTCGCACAGCACCGAGGTGATCATCAGCGGCACCACCGCGCACACCACCGCCTGCCAGGAGCGGAAGGTGATGAAGGCGAGCACGATCACCGCCGCGTACACCAGGAACAGCATCTGCACGTTGGCCTTGCGCACGACGATGTTGGTGGCCGCCTCGATGCCGGCGTTGCCGGCTGCATTGAGGAAGCGGACCTGCTCCGAACCATACTGCGCGGCAAAGTCCTCGGTGACCTTCACGACGCTGGCCAGCGTGTCGGCCTTGTGATCCTTGAGGTAGGCATACACGGTCAGCAGGTCGCAGTTCTGGTTGAACATCTCCCGCGGGGCGCGGGTGATGATGGCGTTGAGCATGTCCTGCGAGCGCGGGATCTCGAGCCACTTCAGGCTGCCCTCGTTCATGCCGGCGTTGGCCACCTTGGCCAGACCGGCCAGCGAGCTGGTCGCCTCCACGCCCGGCAGTTGCATCAACGCGCGTTCGAGCGCATCGACCGCCATCAGCGTGTCGTACTGGCCGCAGGCGTATTGAGGCGTCTTCACCATCACGATATAGACGTCGCTGCTCGCCGCGTAGTTGGCGGTCATGAAGGCGTTGTCACGGTTGTAGCGCGAGTCCGGGCGCAGCTCCGGCGCTCCCGGGTCGGTGTCGCCGATCTTGAGCTGGAAGCTCACCGCCAGCCCGACCGCCCCCATCGCGAGGCCGACCGCGACCGCGATCGTCGCCCACTTGCGCTGGGTGAAGAGATCGAGGAAGGCCCAGAACGGGTGCTTGGCATGCTCGGCGTCGTTGGCCTCCATCAGCTCGGCCTTCAGGCTGCGAATCGCCGCCACCTGGCTGACCCCGGTATAGGATAAAAGAATGGGCAGCAGCACGAGGTTGGTGAAGATCAGCACCGCAACACCGATGCTTGCCGTGACCGCCAGATCCTGAATGACCTGAATGTCGATCACCATCAGCACCGCAAAGCCCACCGCGTCGGCCAGCAGCGCGGTCAGCCCGGCCAGGAACAGGCGGCGGAAGGTGTAACGCGCGGCGACGAGACGGTGCGTGCCGCGGCCGATGTCCTGCATGATGCCGTTCATCTTCTGCGCGCCGTGGCTCATGCCGATGGCGAAGACCAGGAAGGGCACCAGCACCGAGTAGGGGTCCAGCTCATAGCCCAGGGTGGGAAGCAAACCGAGCAGCCACACCACCGCCACCACCGAGCACGCCACCACCAGCAGGGTGCTGCGCAGGCAGCGGGTGTACCAGTACAGCACCGCGGTACAGATCACGATCGCCACGGCGAAGAACACCATGACCTGCTGCAGGCCATCGATCAGATCGCCCACGACCTTGGCAAAGCCGGTCACGTAGATCTTGATCGAATCCGACTCGTACTTCGCGCGCAGCACCTCGATCCTTTGCGACAGCGCGTGATAGTCGATGCGCTCGCCGGTCTCGGCGATGCGGTCCTGCAAGGGCACGAAGATGATGCTCGACTGGAAATTCGCCGCGACGAGCTGCCCGATTTCGCCCGAGCGCTCGACGTTGATGCGAACCTGCTCAAGGCTCTCAGGCGACTTGTCGTAGTCATCCGGAATGACCGGGCCGCCATCCAGACCCTCCTCGGTGACCCCCGTCCAGCGTACGGCAGGTGCCCACAGCGACTTCATGAACGGGCGATCAACCTCGGGCATCAGGAAGAGCTCGTCGTTGAGCTGACGTACGGTTTCCAGGTAATCCGCGTTGAAGATGTCGCCGTTCCGGGTCTCCACCGCGATTCGCAGGCTGTTGCCCATGCCGGCGAGCTGGCTGCGATTCTCGAGGTAATTGACGATGTAGGGATGACTCGTCGGAATCATCTTCTCGAAAGCAGCGTTGAGCCGCAGTCCCATCGCCTGGTAGGCCAACACCACGGTGGCCAGCAGGCACAAGGCCACCACGATGAAACGATTGTTGAAGAGCAGACGTTCCGGAAGGGAACCCGAATGGTGATCGAAGTCAGCGATGTCAGCGATGACCGCTTCGGTTGAGGGAGTGTGTGCAACAGCCATTATCTTGATTCCGCAACGAGTTGAGTCGGCTCGACACGTGTCAGTCCACGCACGCCGGACAGCACCAGGGCCTTGTCACGGGCCTGTGCCAGTCCGGTCAGACCGGTCGGAAAGCTGCCCTCGACGGGCTGGAAGCTGCGTCCCGAATCAATGCTGCGCATCAGGCGCCCGCTCTCATCGGCCAGAACGATCGAGCGATCTTGCAGCACCTTGCCGCTGGTGACCGTCACCGGCTGGCCCAGATCGATCTGTTCCCAGTTCGCGCCCCGGTCAGCGCTACGCCACACGTTACCCCGCAGCCCGTAGGCGAGCAGCGTGTCGCCGTCGAGCATCAGCACGCCGAAGAACGTACCCGGGTAAGGCGTCTCAAGCTCGGCGAAGTGCTGCCCGCCGTCTTCCGAGCGGAACAGCGCCCCCTGCTCGCCGGCGATCAGGACGTCGGCGTCGTGCATCTGGATCGAATACAGGTGCACGCCGCGCGGGTTCGGGATGCGTCCCATCAGGGACCGCCAGGTTTCACCCCCGTCCTCGGTCATCAGTGCGATGCCATAGGCGCCCACGGCAAAGCCGCGCTGCGCATCGACGAAACGCACGCCCAGAAACGGCTTGTCTGGGCCCTCCTCGACGAAGCGTTGGGCATCGCGCAGGGCGCGGCCCAGAGACGCATCGCCCGCGGCCGTGCGTGCCTGCACGTCATCGAGAATGAGCTCCGCGGCCCGGCGGCCATCCATCTGCAACTGCCAGGTATCACCGCCGTCACGGGTGCGCAGAATCACGCCGCTGTGACCCACGGCCCAGCCCTCGGTCGGCGTCGCGAAGTGAACATCGGTCAGCGCGACGCTCACCGGCACCGACGCCGCCTGTCGCCAGCTATGACCGCCATCGTCGGACAGGAGGATGATTCCACGCACACCGACACCGACGAGACGCTCGCCTGCCACGGCGACACTGAGTTGGGGCGAGACCTGGGCCCGCAGATCTGCCGCCGCGGGCGCATCGATCAAATCGGGCAAGGTCTGGCGCTGCGCCGCGAACACCGTCGCCGCCGAAGACGCTACGAGAAGGGCGAATGCGACCGCCGCGGCACGCCTGCGGTCCTTGAGCCTGATCACCATGGTGCCTGTCCATTAGCTCGCCGCGGCGCGCGGTTTTGCCACCGCACACCGGGGGGAAGAATCCAGAGGGAGGAGAGTTCGCCGATCGGCCCTGCATCTGCCTGCAGGGCCGTGGCAAAAAGCGCTGAAGCGATCAGCGGGCGGCGTCAGCAGCGACCGCGTCACCCGTGAAGAAGGTCTCGGGCTTGCGTTGCACGACCCTGAACTCCTCGTCATTGAGGGCCTGGATCACGCTCATGGTGCCAGCCTGCAGGTTGAAGACCGTTGCAGTCTTCATCAGCGTGACGGGAATCTTCGGTACCACGAACGGCGTGATCTGCGTCGTACGCCACAGCTTGCCCTCAGCGTCATAGCCGTCCATGAGCGCGATCAGCCAGGTGTCCTCGTCCAGATAGTAACGACGCTTCGGAACGGCGTGACGCTTGCCAGCCGCGACGTTCGCCTCGACAACCCAGACGCGGTGCTTTTCCCAGCGGACGTGATCCGGGTTCAGGTGGTGCTTGGACAATGCATCAGAGAGTTTGGCCCCCACGAAGCCGTTGTTGTTGTAGGGGATCAGCATTTCCTGCTTGCCCACCAGCTTCCATTCGAAGCGGTCAAGCTGGCCGAAGAAGCCCTGCACCTCGTCGAAGTAGTTCGCGCCCGAGGCCACGAAGTCCGGCGTGTCATAGGAAACGGTCGGCGCACGGCGCACGCGACGCTGCCCGACCAGATACTGCCAGGCCGCACGGGCGTTCTTGGGGTCGATGCTGTCACGGATGACGAGTGACTCACCGGCCTTGAACGGCGGTTCGAGCGTATTGAAGCGGAGCATCGAGTATTCACCCGACCAGTTCGCGGCCGTTGCATCCTCGTAGTAGGGCGGGTACTGGAAGGTGATTTCGTTGCGCGTGGCGAGCGTATGGGAGCCGTCGGCATTGCCGACGATGTTCTTGAAGTGATATTCGATCGTCGGCGCTTCGACGCGCAGCAGGAAGTTCCACATCACCTCGACACCTTCCTTCGGAATCGGGAAGGGAATGCCGCCGATGCAGTTTTCCAGCGAGTAGCCGCCATCCGTGGTGTTGCAGCGGGTGGCATTGAGCGCCGTGTTTTCATACACCCGCTGCGGGGCGGCTGCGGTACGGTGCGTCGGATAGACATCCACGCGGAAGCTGTCCGGATATTTCTTCAGCAGCGCCTTCGTACCTTCGGACAGCAGGGCGTCGTAATCGCCCATGTTCTTGGCCGTGACCTGGAAAATGGGCTTCTCGTTGGCGAAGATCTCGCCAGGAATGTCACCGACCGACTTGCTTGCCGGCAGCGGCTTGGTGATCCCGCCATCCCAGGCCGGAATGCTGCCATCCTTGTTGCCGGCCTTCTCCGCACCCAGCGGTGTCAGCGTGCTCTTGAGCTTGGCCGCCTCTTCGGCGGTCACGGCCGCGCCGGCGCCTTGTGCAACCATCAGACCGGCAGCCATCGCTGCCCACAGAATCTTGTGCTTGATCATCATTCGTCTCCGGAAGTTCTCGTTATGCAGAATCAGAACGTGCGCTGGATCGACAGCGAGATGAAGTCGCGATCGCGGTGGAAGTTGTCGTAGGAAAGCTCGGGAACCGCCGTGTTGTAGCGGATGACCGAACCGCCCGAGCCGAAGTAGTGGGTGTAGTTCAGCCCCGCCTGCCAGGTCCGCTGATAGTCAGCCTTGACGCCGACGCTGACGTTGCCGCCCTTTTCGGACGGGAACAGCACGCCATTCACCGATGACCGACCGCTCAGGCCATAGCTCAGGCCGATCGGCACCTGCAGATCCAGGCCCGGGCTCACCTGGAAATAGTCCGGCGTAAACACGAACTGGATCGCGCTTGCGCTGCGCGTGGCCAGCGGGTCGAGTTGGCCCGCGTTGTCGGTGACCTTCAGGCGCCGGTTGTAGGCAAATTCACCCACGAAACTCGCGGCGTCCCACAGCGCGTTGGCGCCGAGAATGCTGATGGCCGACAGGTTCAGGTGCATCGTGCGGCCCTTGGGGAAGGCCGCGTTGTCGTCGCCATCGGCGGTGGTGTCACCGGGCAGGATCATCGTGATGCCGCTGCCGACCAGCGGCATGTTGTCGCGGAACGAGAGTTCGCTGGCGACGTTGGTCTCACCGACCAGGGTGCTGAAGCTGGCGCCGACGGTGCGGATGTTTTCGCCGTACACCATCACATAATCGCCAACACTGCCTGGCTGCACGTTCACGCCCGGACGCACGTAGAACTGGGGCATCTTGTCGTGGAACTGTGCGGCGTAGAGCCCGTACTCGGAGTCGCCCGCCTTGAAGCGGACCTGGACGCCGCCCTGACCTGAATCCTTCGCTTCGATATCCTCGCCACGGAACACCTCGGCACCCGGCCCCAGGATCAGGCGCTCTCCGCCCGCATCCACGAAGTCCGCAAAGCTGAAATAGCTGCCGGCCGCGGGCAGGCGCGACTTGCGCCACTCGGCCTGGTAATAGGCGCCGACGGTCACTTCGGGATTGATCTGCAGTGTGGCTGAAACCTGCCCGACCGGGCGCGCCACCTCCTTGAACTGGGAGTTCGGCACCGACAGCGCACGCGCCAGGTCAAGCGGCGTCTGCGCACCGGCAATGCCGTTGGAACCGAAGAACAGGCTCTCGCCGTAGAGCTGGGTGAAACGACCCGCCTTCAGGTTCAGGTTCTTGCCACCGGGCGCAAAGCTGCCATAGACGAAAGCATCGAGGAACTCGGCCTTGCGCCCGTGCAGTTTCTCCGTCGCTCCGGTGAACTCGTTGTAGGCCGCCGAGCGCTGATTGAGGAGCGCACCGCCCAGATGGCCAGGGTTGTCGTTGGAGTCGTTGTAGACCTGGTCATACCAGGCCGCACCGCTGACCCGGAACCCGTAGTTGCGCTTGAACCGGACGTCGAGCTCGGAGAGGAGGTCGATACGGTTGGAGACCAGCCCGCGGTCGAAGTTGAGGTCTCCGTCGTTGGTGTTAGCCTGCGGCCCGAGCGAGCCATCGGCCACATTGGCATCGGCACCACGAACGCGCCAGCTGGCGCTGTACTTGACCGTGTTGTCCCAGGACATCTTGACGTCGGGGTTTCCGGTGTCGATCTGGAAGGCCAGCGCGGTACCGGAAACCGCCATGGCGGCACATGCAGTGATGACAGATTGACAGATGGCTTTCTTGCGGAAGCCGCCCTTGACCAGAGACTTCGTATTGACGCTCATTGGTTCCTCCTCCATGTGTTTGCGGAATTCCGATTCGGTGCGCTGCCTGTCGGATTGGAAAAAGTGTAACGATCAACCCGGATGCCAGCAAATACTTATTTATAGAGTTATTAATACCTTTTAGGTATGGGGTGGCTGCGGCGACGGAACTCACTTGCGGCGTTCGTGATGAAGTGCTGGCGGCCCTGAAGCGTCAGGCTGCGACGTGAATAAGAGAAGCGATGTCCGCACTTGATTTATTTGATAAAAATCTCGAGATTTTTGCGTTAGAGTGCAGATGTGTTCGGGATGAGGCAGGCCGATCGCCTCATCGATCCGAGAGAACAGGAGCCCTGACAACATGAACTCGCCCGCCCAAGCCACACCTGTACGTGTCACCCGCATCGCCCGTCGCCGCGCGCGTCCCGGACGTGCGGCCGAATACGAAGTCATGCTGCGCGAGATGCTGGCGAAGATGCGCGAGCACAAGGGTTTTCTCGGCGGCGACATCATTCCGCCTGCCACCGAGGGAGACGAATATCAGTTTGTGGTGCGCTTCGCCTCCGAAGCCGAACTGCAGGCCTGGGACATGAGCGACGCGCGGCTTGCGCTGCTCGAGCGCATGAAGGCGGTGGCCGAGGGCGAGCCGGAGTTTCGCAAGCTCAGCGGCCTCGAGGCGTGGTTCGAGCCCGCCGTGGTGCCGGCCAGCATGCACCCGCCACGGGTCAAGATGGCGGTCGTGACTTGGATGGGCATCTTCCCGGTGGTGTCGCTCTACCTGTGGCTGGTCTCGCTGTGGCCCGGGTTCCAAGACCTGCCCTTTTTGCCGCGCACCGCGGCGTTCACCGCGCTGATCGTCGCCACGATGACCTGGCTGGTGATGCCGCGGCTCACCCGGCTGATGCGCGGCTGGCTCAATCCGGCCACCAAGGGCTGACGGGCCAAGCCTGACGCGAGGGGCGTCCTTTCCTTGAACGCGCCGGCCTTGAGTCGGTCAGGTCCTTGACGCGCTGCCGGGACTGCCCGGCGTGGCGTCCGATGCGAGGCCCTCACGCCTCACGCTGCCAGAGCGCCTGCCCGGGCCTAAACCAAAGTCTAATGGTCGCCATCGGGCTCTCCGAATAAGTTAACTCCGCCGCGCAATCTCGAGAAATAGGCAGTCCGCTGAAGAGCGGTGTCCACACCGCGCCGAATCGGAAAATTCCGGCCGCGAGGCCTGCACGATGGAGGAGACAACAATGGCTGTACTCAACAGAATGGACTGGTATGACCTGGCCAGGGCTACGAACTGGACACCGTCATACGTGACCGAAGACGAACTGTTTCCACCCAAGCTCTCGGGCGATTTCGGTCTGCCGCAGAATGCGTGGGAAAAATACGACGAGCCCTACAAGCAGACCTACCCGGAATACGTGAAGGTGCAGCGCGACAAGGACGCGGGTGCCTACTCGGTGAAGGCTGCGCTGGAGCGCAGCCGCATCTTCGAGAATGCTGATCCGGGCTGGAAGTCGGTGATGAAGGCGCACTACGGCGCCATCGCCCGCGGCGAATACGCAGCTGCGAGCGCAGAGGCACGCATGATGCGCTTCTCCAAGGCCCCGGGCATGCGCAACATGGCGACGCTGGGTTGCCTGGACGAGATTCGTCATGGCCAGATGCAGCTCTATTTCCCGCACGAGCATGTGTCGAAGGACCGCCAGATGGACTGGGCCTTCAAGGCCTACGACACCAACGAGTGGGCGATGATCGCCGCGCGCCACTTCTTCGACGACATCATGATGACCCGCGACGCGATCAGCGTCTCGATCATGCTGACCTTCAGCTTCGAAACCGGCTTCACCAACATGCAGTTTCTCGGCCTCGCCGCCGATGCGGCCGAAGCGGGTGACCATACCTTCGCCAACCTGATTTCCAGCATCCAGACCGACGAATCGCGCCACGCGCAGATCGGCGGTCCGGCGCTGAAGGTGCTGATCGAGAACGGCCACAAAGCCGAGGCGCAAAAGCGCGTCGACATCGCCGTCTGGGGCGCCTGGAAGCTGTTCTCCGTGCTGACCGGTCCGATCATGGACTATTACACCCCGCTCGAGCACCGCAAGCAGTCCTTCAAGGAGTTCATGGAGGAGTGGATCGTCGCCCAGTTCGAGCGCGCCCTGACCGACATGGGCCTCGACTTGCCCTGGTACTGGGACATCTTCCTCAAGGACCTGTCGCAGACCCATCACGGCATGCACCTCGGTGCCTACTACTGGCGTCCGACCCTGTGGTGGAACCCTGCCGCGGGCATCACGCCGGACGAGCGCGCCTGGCTGGAAGAGAAGTATCCCGGCTGGAACGACACCTGGGGCCAGTGCTGGGACGTGTTCATCGACAACGTCGTCGACGGCAACATGGCGAAGGCCTATCCGGAGACGCTGCCCTACGTCTGCAACATGTGCCAGCTGCCGATTCTCGGCACGCCGGGCAAGGGCTGGAACGTCAGGGACTACCCGCTCGAGTACAACGGTCGTCTCTATCACTTCGGTTCCGAGGTTGACCGTTGGGTCTTCCAGCAAGAGCCCGAGCGCTATGCGGGCCACCTGTCCATCGTCGACCGTTTCCTGGCCGGCATGATCCAGCCGATGGACCTGGGCGGTGCGCTCCAGTACATGGGCCTCGCGCCGGGCGAGATTGGCGACGACGCCCACAACTACGCCTGGGCCGAGGTGTATCGCGCGATGCGTGCGGCCAAGAAGGCGAGCTGAGAAAAAACCAATAGCACGGACGCGGCGCCGCGGGCGCTGCGTCCGCTCAAGAGGAGACTGAAAAGATGGCCCTATTTCCGCTGATTTCGAATTTCGAGGGTGATTTCGTGTTGCAGCTGCTCCCGGTGGATACCGAGAACACCATGGATGAGGTGGCCGCCGCTGCCGCCGTGCATTCGGTCGGCCGTCGGGTGCGTGCCCGTCCCGGCTGCATCATGCGAGTCCGCCGCCAGGATGCGGAGTCGTTCTTTCCGCGCACCATGAAGGTGGCCGAGGCTGGGCTGAAGCCGACGGAAACCGTCGAAATCATCTGGGAAGCCGCATAACCGACCCGGGCTATGCGCCTGCTCGTAGCGACATCGGAGAGAAGCATGAGTTTTACCAAGGTGTGCACGGTCGATGACTTGTGGGAAGGGGAGATGGAGTCGTTCTCGGTCAATGGCCACGACATCGTGCTGGTCTGTGCCGAGGGCGGCGAGATCAAGGCCTTCCAGGGAATTTGCCCGCATCAGGACATTTCGCTTGCGGAGGGCAAGTTCGACGGTCAGAAGATCATCTGTCGCGCCCATCTCTGGCAGTTCGACGCCATTTCGGGCAAGGGCATCAACCCCGATGACTGCGCCCTCGCCGAGTACCCCGTCAAGCTCAGCGGAGACGACATCCTGGTCGAGACCGAGGGCGTGAGCCCCTTATTCGCCCATACCTGAACACTCCGCTCCGGCCAGGACGGGAAGTCGGATGGAGCTCGCCTACGGGTTCGACCACTGATTCGGTCCCGGAGCAGCGGTGATGGAACTGCAACAGGAGAAAACAATGAACACGTCGAATGCAGGACAGGCCTACCACAACAACATGGTCGGCCCGGTGATGCGTGCCGGAGATCTGGCCTTGGCCGTGATCGAGGCAGCGCGGGTGGATAACCCCGGCAAGGAAATCTTCGTCGAGGACAAGCGGGCCTATATCCGGATCCATGCCGAACAGGAAATGATCCTGCGCCAGGAGACCATCGCCGAGGAGCTCGGGCGCCCGTTCAAGATCAACGATCTCGAGGTCGACCTGAGTTCCTTTGCCGGGCAGATCGAGAGCCAGCCCAACGCCGTCCGCTTCTACTTCAACAAGACCCTGTAGGCCCGCGTCAGCCGCTGCCGGCAAGGTCCGATACAAAAGAAAACCGAGGAGACAAAGACATGTCCGAGATCCAGCCCCTGAAGCCACTCAAGACCTGGAGCCATCTTGCCACTCGCCGCCGCAAGCCGAGCGAGTACGAGATCGTCAGCGCCAACCTGCACTACAACGACCGGGATCCGGACTCGCCCTACGAGCTCGATCCGAACATGTTCATGAACCAGTGGTACAAGAAGAACACCTTCGGTACCTCCCTCAAGCATGAGGACTGGAACGCCTTCCGCGACCCGGAGGAGGTCGTCTACCGCACCTACAATCTCATGCAGGATGGCCAAGAGACCTACGTTTTCAGCCTGCTGGACCAGTTCAGCCAGCGCGAGCACGACAAGGCGCTCGATGCGCGCTGGGCCGGTTCGCTCGCCCGCTTCTACACACCGGCCCGCTACCTCTTCCACACCGTCCAGATGGCCTCGGCCTACGTCGGCCAGGTGTCGCCGGCGAGCACCATCACCAATTGCCATTACTTCCAGATGGCCGACAGCCTGCGCTGGCTGAGCCATACCGCCTACCGCACCAAGGAGCTGTCAATCCAGTTCGCGGACAAGGGTTTTGGCGCCGACGAACGCAAGTACTGGGAAACCGATCCGGTTTGGCAGGGCTTTCGCGAACTGATGGAAAAGACCCTGACGGTGTGGGACTGGGGCGAGGCCATCATCGTCCTCAACCTGGTCGCCAAGCCGGCCATCGAGGAAAGTGTGTTGCGCAAGCTCGGTGAGTCCGCCCGCCACAATGGCGACACGCTGCTCGGCCTGATCACCGATGCCGAACTGATCGACTCCGCCCGCCATCGCCGCTGGGTCGGCGCCTTTGTCCGGATGGCCCTGGAAACGCCGGGCAACCTGGAGATCATCCGCAGCTGGATCGCCAAGTGGGAGCCGCTTGCCGACAAGGCGATCGACGCCTACTGCGGGCAGTTGCCCGACGTCGCCGATGCCGCGGTTTCGGCCAAGGCGGCGACGCGCGAATTCCGGCATTCGCTCGGCCTGTAGGCGGGCACAGCCGTGCTGGGTCCGGGGCGCCCTGGCGCCCCGGGGTTGGCTGTTTCCGCATGCGAGGCGCTATGAGCAATCAGGCAACGATCACGAATCAAAAGGACGGCAGCCGTTTCGTGCAGGCGGCCGGGGACAGCATCCTGCGCGCCGCGTTACGCGCGGGGCAGGGGCTGGCTTATGAATGCAACTCCGGCGGCTGCGGCGGCTGCAAGTTTGAGCTGCTCGACGGTGAGATCGAGACCCTCTGGCCCGAGGCGCCGGGACTGAGCGAGCGCGACAGGCGGCGAGGGCGGCATCTGGCCTGCCAGTGCCGGGCAGTCGGCGACATCCGCATCGCCGCACCGATTGTGAGCGAGTATGTGCCGGTCATCCGGCCGCGCCGCCGGGTCGCGCAGTTGTCCGGTGTGCGCGACATCACGCACGATCTGCGCGAATTTCGTTTCGTCAGCCGCGAGGGAGCGTCGTTTCTGGCCGGACAGTACGCGATGCTGGACTTGCCCGGGCTCACCGCTTCCCGCGCCTATTCGATGAGCAACACGGCGAACGCGCGCGGTGAATGGCACTTCCAGATCCGGCGCGTGCCGCATGGGCAGGGCACGCACACCCTGTTCGACCGTCTGCGGCTTGGCGACGAGATCGGGCTCGATGGACCCTATGGTGTCGCCAGCCTGCGTACCGAGAGCCCACGCGACATCGTCTGCGTCGGCGGCGGTTCGGGGTTGGCGCCGATGATCTCGATCGCGCGCGGTGCCAGCGAAGCCGGCATGCTCGGCGAGCGCACGCTTTATTTTTTCTATGGCGCCCGCACCCCGCGCGACGTTTGCGGCGAAGACATGCTGCGCGCGCTGCCCGGATTCGGCGAGCGCATCCGCTTCATCCCTGTCGTTTCGCTGCCCGGCGAGGATGGCCAGTGGAGCGGCGCCACGGGCTATGTCCACGATCAGCTCGAGCACGTGCTGCCGGAGCGCATGGCCGGGTACGAGTTCTATTTCGCCGGGCCACCGCCGATGACTCAGGCCATCCAGGAACTGCTGATGATCGGTCACCAGGTGCCCTTTGGCCAGATCCATTTCGACCGCTTTTTCTGAGACGGTGCGGCGTTGCGGCCACGACGAAGAACACCCCATAGGGGGAGGAGAGAACACATGATGCAAAGAAAAATGACGGCAGCCCTGGCCTGCAGCGCGCTGGCGCTTGCCAGTCCGGTTGCCACGGCAACCGATGTCTTCCAGCTCGAGGGTATCGGCGCGGTTTCGCGCGCCATGGGCGGCACCGCGGTAGCGCACGATGTCGGCGCCGGCGGCATGCTGACCAATCCGGCTAACCTGGCCTTCGCGCCGAACGACCGCGAGGCGATGATCGGCTTCGATCTGGTGACGACGGACATCACCGTGAAGAACAAGGCGAGCGGGGAGTCCGTCGATTCCGATACACACAACAAGAACCGCGGACCCTACTACGCGCCCGAGGTGGCCTATACCCAGCGCCTCGGCGCCCTCAGCTTTGGCATCGGGGCTTTTGCCCTGGGCGGCCTGGGGACCGAGTACGGCAGCGGCAGCTTCCTGTCGCGGGACACGGGCGGGGCGGAGACCGGCCTGGCCAACTCCAGTCGTCTGCTGGTGCTCGATATTCCGCTGGCCGCGAGCTACAAGGTGAGCGACGCCCTGACGATCGGCGGCAGCATCGATGCCCTGTGGCAGGGCCTGAACCTCGACCTGCTGCTTGGCGCCGACCAGGTCGGCAGCCTGATTGGCGCCGGGCGCGCCACCGGTGCCCTGGTGCCCGTGCTGGGCGGCATCCCCGGTCTGCAGGGGGCCCATTTCAGCCTGACCAATAACAAGCTGCTCGGTAGCGGGGTCGATGCCTGGGGTGTCACCGGCCGTCTTGGCATGGCCTGGCAGCTGTCGCCGGCGACCCGCCTGGGCGCCGCCTACAACTTCCGCAGCCAGATCAGCGACATGGAAGGTGACGCGACGCTGACCGCCGTCTCCAGCGTGGCTGGCCAGATTCCGCTGGAAGGCAAGATCAAGATCCGCGATTTCCAGATGCCAGCCAAGCTGGTCATTGGCGGCAGCCATCGGGTGACGCCGCAATGGATGGTGACGGCCGATGTCTCGCGAGTCTTCTGGAAGGAAGTCATGAAGGACATCAAGGTCGCCTTCGAAGCCGATGTCGGGGGTGACCTGAACATCCTGCTGCCGCAGAACTACCGCGACCAGACCATCCTGGCCCTGGGCACGTCCTATGTGCTCAACCCGGAATGGACGCTGCGTGCCGGCGCGCGCTTCGCCAGCCAGGCCTTGCGCGGCGACACCCTGTTCGCCGTGATCCCGGCGACGCCGAGCAAGCACCTGTCGGCCGGTTTCTCTTATGCCGTGTCGCGCTCGGGCCGCATCGACTTCGCCTTCTCGCACGCCTTGAGCGAAAAGATGAGCAATAGCAGCCTGCCCAACACGTCGGCGCCGATCGAGGTCACGCATTCGCAGAACAATGCGACGCTCAACTACACGCTCGCCTTCTGATCTCCTTTCGGCGCCTTCCTCCTTTTGGAGGTTCCTGGAGCGAGGTTCGCCTCGCTTTTTCTTGCCGGGTGTCGGATGCTCCGGGTTCGTCAGTGCCAGAAATGCATTCATGGAAAGCAACTCAGGCAGTCGCCGTGGCGGATGGAGCACGGCTGTGAAGGGCGTCGAACTCCTCGCCGACGACCCGCAGGACGTCCGGCGCCAGAAGCTCGCCCGCATCATCGTCGACTCGATGTACCAGTTCCTCGGCCTGCTCGACATCGAGGGCAAGGTCATCGAGATCAACCAGGCCGCCCTCGACGGCGCCGGCATCGGGCTCGACGAGGTCGTCGGCAAGCCCTTCTGGGACGCGCGCTGGTGGGCCCTGTCGGAGGCGACGCGGGCGCGCGTCCGCAGCATGGTCGAGGAGGCCGCAGGCGGGCGCTTCGTCCGCTGCGACATCGAAATCTACGGCGAATCGCGCGGCTGCCGGACCATCGTCGTCGATTTCTCGCTGACGCCGATCTTCGACGACAGCGGGCAGGTCGCCTTCCTGCTGCCGGAAGGCCGCAACATCTCGGAGAAGATCGCCATCGAGGCCGAGCTGACCCGCCGTAATAACGAGGTTCATGCGGCGCTGGAGAAACTGCGCGAGATCGACGGCTTCAAGACCAAGTTTTTCTCCAACGTCAGCCACGAGCTGCGCACGCCGCTGACCCTGCTCCTCGGCCCGGTCAATCAGTTGCTGCAGTCTTCCGGCGGGCTGGCCGAGCGCGAGCGCTGCCGTCTGCTCACCATCAAGCGCAACGCCCAGGCCCTGCTCGAACAGGTCAACGACCTGCTCGACCTGGCTCGCATCGACGCCGGTGAGATGCCCCTGGTCTATGTCTGCGCCGATATCGTCGGTCTCGTCCGGGCTGTGGCCGACAGCTTCGAGGCGGCGGCCGAGGAGCGCGGAGTCGTCCTCAGCCTCGCTGGCGAAAGCGAACTGTACGTCGATGTCGATCGGGCCAAGTTCATCCGTGTGGTGACCAACCTGCTCTCCAACGCTTTCAAGTTCACGCCGCCCGGCGGGCGCATCCGCTGTTCCTTCGAGCGTCTTTCCGGCGGGCGGGCGCTGATCAGCGTTCAGGACAGTGGTCCCGGCGTGCCTGACAGCCACAAGGCAGCGATCTTCGACCGCTACGCCCAGGGTGCCGACGAGCATGCGGCCAAGGGCAGCGGTCTGGGGCTGAACATCGTCAAGGAATTCGTCGCCCTGCATCGCGGCACGATCACCCTGCTCGATGCGCCCGAGCGTGGCGCGCTGTTCCAGGTCGAACTGCCGCTGCGCGCCCCGGCCGGTGCCTTCGTGCGGACGGGCGACACGGGCTGGCAACCGGCGATCGAGCCGCTGGAAACCCTGCCATCGACCGATGCGCTGAAACTCCCGGAAAACCCTGCGCATCCGCGCATCCTCGTGGCCGAGGATAACCCGGACCTGCGTCAGTTCCTCCACGACGTGCTCGCCGACGACTACCGCGTCACGCTCGCCGAGCACGGCGGGCAGGCACTTGCCCTGGCCTGTGCCGAGCCGCCGGACCTGATCATCACCGACCTCATGATGCCGCAGATGGATGGCGAGCGTTTCGTCCGTGAACTGCGCCGGCGGCAGATTTCGCACGTGCCGGTGCTGGTGCTCTCGGCGCGGGCCGACGACGCCCTGCGCCAGACACTGCTCGAAGATTTCGTCCAGGATTACCTGACCAAGCCCTTCTCGCCGCAGGAGCTGCGTGCGCGCGTGCGCAATCTCATTGCTGTGAAGTGCACCGTAGATATCCTCCAGAAAGAGCTCAACTCGCAGGCCTCCGACATCAGCGAGCTCACGAACGGGCTGATCGCTAGCCGCAAGTCGCTGCAGGAAGGCCTGCGCGCCTTGCAGATTTCCGAGCGCCGCTGGCAGGGTTTCTACGAGAACACGGCGGTCGGCATCGCGCTGGTCGACGCGGACGGCAAGATCATGAAAGCCAACCCGGCGCTACAGCAGATGCTTGGCTACGACTCGGACGAGATTCTCGGCGTCTCGCTGGTCGACATCAGCGAGGCTTCGCAGCGCGCCAGCACGCGCGACAACGTCTACAGCCTGCTCGAAGGGCGGCGTGGCAGCTACCAGTTGCAGAAGCGCTATCAGCGGCGTGACGGCAGCTATCTGTGGGCAAAGGTCTGTGCTTCGGTGATCCCGGTGGTCGACCGCGAGGGGCCCCGTATCGCCGTCGTCGTCGAGGACCTCAGCGCCCAGAAGAGCGCCGAGGATGCGCTGGCCAAGACCCAGGCCGACCTGGCGCGCGTTTCGCGGCTGACGACGATGGGGGAGCTGGTCGCCTCCATCGCGCACGAGGTCAATCAGCCGCTTGCTGCCATCGTGACCAACAGCCATGCCGCGCTGCGCTGGCTCCAGCGCGAGGAGCCCGACTATCAGGAAGTGGTGGCGGCGCTGCAGCGCGTGCATCGCGACGCTGCGCATGCCGGCAATGTCATCACCCGCATCCGCGGCTTTCTCAAGAAGGAAGGGCTCAAGCGCGAGCGTGTCGATGTGCATGGCATGATCGACGTGCTCTTGCAGATGCTGAGGCGCACGCTCGACGAAGCCGGCGTCACCGTCGAACTCCGCCTGGCCTCGGACTTGCCCCATCTGCTGGGCGATCAGGTGCAGCTGCAGCAGGTCGTCCTCAACCTGCTGGTCAATGCCATCGACGCCATGCGTCTGGAGGAAGGACGGCCGCGGCGCATCATCATGGGCGCTCGGGAAAGCTCGGTCTGCGGACTGCTGTTTACCGTCGAGGATAGCGGCCCGGGTATTCCCGAGGACATGGCCAGCGCCATCTTCGAGGCCTTCTGGTCGACCAAGAGCGATGGTCTGGGCATGGGCCTGGCCATCAGCAAGTCGATCATCGAAAGCCATGGCGGATCGTTGTGGCTGGATGCGTCCGGTCCCGAGGGCGCGCGCTTCGCTTTTTGTCTTCCGGTGAGCGCGTCATGACCGAGTCCGCTTCGCTCTCGCCGATCGTTTATGTCGTCGACGACGATGTTTCCATCCGTGAGTCGCTGAGCAGCCTCATCCGGTCCGAAGGCATGCGGGTCGAGGTCTTCTCCTCGCCGCTGGATTTCATGGCACTCGACAAGCTCGAAGACTTCTCCTGCGTGGTGCTCGACGTCCGCATGCCGGGCCTCGATGGCCTGTCGCTGCAGGACGAGCTGACGCGTCGGGGCTGGCAGCCGCCCATCGTCTTCATTACCGGCCACGGGGACGTACCGGATGCCGTGCGGGCGATGAAGGCCGGCGCCGTTGACTTCCTCAAGAAGCCCTTTGAGGATTTCGCCCTCCTCAACGCAATCACAACCGCGCTCTCGCGGGTCAGCAGCGAGTTCCACAGGAAACTGGAAATTGCCGAACTGCAGGCCCGCTACGATCAGCTGACGCCGCGCGAGAGGGAGGTGCTGGTCATGGTCACGCAGGGGCGGCCAAACAAGATCATCGCCGGCGCGCTCGGCGTCTCCGAGAGCACGGTCAAGGTGCATCGCCACAACGTGATGAACAAGATGCGCTTTCGCTCGCTCCCCGAGCTCACGCTGGCGATGGAGCGCCTGAAACCGAGTCAGTGAGTGGTCTCGCGGTGCCGGCCTGGCGCCAGGTCACCTCCGCGTACAGGGCTGTGCTTCGGCGGCGAATCAGCCGCCTGCGGAGGTCGCGTCCGCGTTGCGGCTCTACTCCGGTGCGCCGATCTCGAACGCCAGCGTGCCCACGCCCTCGATCCTGCCCTCGAGCCGATCGCCCGGCTGCACCGGCCCCACGCCTTCGGGCGTGCCGGTGTAGATCAGATCGCCCGGCTGCAGGTGATAGTAGGTCGACAGGTCGGCGATGATCTCCGGGATGCTCCAGATCATGTCGCTCAGGTCGCTGCGCTGGCGCAGTTGGCCATTCACATGCAGGCTGATCTCGCCGCTGCGCAGGGTCCGCCCTTGCGCCGGGACGATTGCGCTCGCCACGGCGCCCCGCTCGACGTTCTTGGCCAGGTCCCACGGGTTGCCGCTGGCCTTGGCGCGCGCCTGCAGATCGCGACGGGTCATGTCCAGCCCGCAGGCATAGCCGTAGATCATGCGTCCGGCCTGCACTTCGTCGACGCGGAAACCGCCCTGGCCGAGCGCCACCACCAGTTCCATTTCATGGTGGTAGTCAGCGGTCTCGGGCGGATAGGGGGCGACCGTGCCCGACTCGGCGAGCATGGCGGAGAACTTGGTGAAATACACCGGGCGCATGCTGGCCTTGTCGACCGAGGTGCCCATCTCGCGCGCATGGGCCTGGTAGTTGCGCCCGACGAAGAACAGGCGATTGACCGGAAAGCGCGCACGCGTGCCGCGCACCGGCAGGGAGGCGGGGGCAGGGGGCGCCCACAGGTAGTTGATCTCTGACATCTGGGCTCTCGCAATCGGCAGGCCGGTGAGTCTACAACGGGCCGGGTGGCGGTGGGTGCTCGGTTATAATGTCGAGCTGGCCGTCGCGTCGATTGCATCGTCCGTGTGTGGCCGCCCGTCCCGCCCGTTTTCCGACTCCGGTTTCCCAAGAACATGACCTCGATCCTCAAGCTGCGTGGCGCTCCGGCGCTGTCCTCGTCCCGTCAGGAACGTCTCTCCCGCGCCGTCGGCGAGGTGCTGCCCAAGCTCGCCGGGCTGGCCGCCGAGCACTGGTATTTCGTCGAAGTCTCCGCCCCGCTCGATGCCGAGGAGAGCGCCCGCCTGGTCGATCTGCTCGACGCCCATCCGCAGAGCGCCGCGCTGCCCGCGGGCACGCTCCATCTGGTGGTGCCGCGTTTGGGCACTATCTCGCCGTGGTCATCCAAGGCCACCGACATCGCCCACCAGTGCGGCTTCGACAAGATCGTGCGCATCGAGCGCGGCATCGCGTACACGATCGAGGCGCGCGGGGCAGCGGGCAATCCGGCGCTGGCGGCCCTGCTGCATGACCGCATGACCGAGGCAGTGCTCGACAGCGTCGACGCGGCCGAGGCGCTGTTCCACCACTACGAGCCGCAGCCGCTCACCAGCGTCGACATCCTCGCCGGCGGCCGCGCCGCGCTGGAGCGGGCCAACGGCGAACTCGGCCTCGCGCTGTCGGAGGACGAGATCGACTACCTGGTCGAGAACTTCAGCCGCATCGGGCGCAATCCGACTGATGTCGAGCTGATGATGTTCGCCCAGGCCAACTCCGAGCACTGCCGGCACAAGATCTTCAACGCCGACTGGGTGATCGACGCGCGGCCGATGGAGAAGTCGCTGTTCGGCATGATCAAGGACACCCACAAGGCCCACCC
>QXGG01189828.1_pt1 | contig 51736 bp, 55 predicted proteins | sample 1982491 | NCBI WGS metagenome assembly QXGG01 (sample SAMN09924614, study PRJNA488089) | Wastewater metagenome, whole genome shotgun sequencing project. | isolation source: South African research farm wastewater | place: South Africa: Irene, Agricultural Research Council, Animal Production...
GCCCCGCCCCAATCCCCGTGGCTGCGGCGGCCTCGGAACTTCCCACCCGGCCGATCCGACCAGGCGTCCTGGTGGGTGCCATCATCTTGCTGGCCATGGCGGTCTTCTCCCTGCTGGAGGCTTTTGGTTCGGGTCAGACCTTCGGTCTGCGGATCGTGTGGCTGGCCATGGCGGTGATATGTGCACTGGGCATCGTCTACGCACTACGTGGACTGCAGTTCGAACAGGCCGGCAGGGTCATGATTGGCACAGGCCAGACCGAAGGCGGCGTCGACGGCATGCGCAAGGGCGTGAAGACCGCCACGGTGGGGCTGTTCGTACCGGCTGCCTTGTTCGTGTTGGCCACCACGTTCTTCACCAACTTCGGCGAGGTGGAGCAAGAGACCGATGCTGTCACCGCACCGGCCTCGGTGAGCGCCCCAGCACAGCAGTGAACTAACCAATAACATCGAGCCATGAGCGTGCGGCGTGCCGCGGTCGAACTGCAGCACCAGCAGACCGACCAGTCCGATCACCGCGAGGCTGCCCAGGGCCCGCCAGGTCCAGGCGCTGTCGTTGGCGGCCGGCCGCGCGTTGGGGGGCGGCGTTTCGAGGCGCGAGGCGGCGACCGCGCGCGCATGGGCCAGCACGTTCTCGCGCAGCGCGGCACCGGGCCGCGCGGTGTCGAGCTCATTGGCCTCGCGGTAGCGCTGCAGCAGCGCGTCGTCGGGCGTCGGCGGCAGGTGGTCGCGGTTCATGCGTGGGCCTCCAGGGTCTCGCGCAGGCGGGCGCGGGCATAGCGCAGGCGGCTCTTGGCGGTTTCCATGTTGACGCCCGTGGTCTGCGCGATCTCGGCCAGGCTCATGCCCGCTTCGGCCTGCAGCAGGAAGGCCTCGCGCTGCACCTCGGGCAGCGCCGCCAGGGCATCCAGCAGCGCCTGCGCCAGCTCGCGCGAATCGAGCCGCCGCTCCGGGCCGAAACAGGACTCGGCCGCCAGCATCTCGGCCAGCGCGCTGCCGTCCTCGCTCTCAGCGTCCAGGCTGGTGTGGTTCTTCTGCGTGCGCCAGTGGTCGACCATGCGGTGGTGCGCCAGGGTGAACAGCCAGGTGCGGAACTTGGCCCGCGGCTCGTACTGCGGCGCGTGGCGCACCACACTGAACCAGACGTCCTGCACCAAGTCGTCGGCCAGCGCGGCGTTCTGCACGCTGCGCTGCACGAAGCGCCACACCGGCAGGGCGTGGCGGTCGTACAGGATTTCAAAGGCGCGCATGTCCCCGCGGGCGTAGGCCTGCATGAGCTGTTCGTCGGGGGGCGTGTCGGCCGCGGTCATGCGGGCGATTATGGGCGGCGGCGGTCACGCCTTCAGTCCGGATCGGGTGCGTAGCGCGGCGAGCGCGACCCCGGGAACGGCTGCGGGCGGTGCGGTGACACATCGGGCGGCAGGATGCCCATCGCCACCAGGTTCTCGCGGCTGTCGTAGCGGATGCGGATCAGCTCGTCGGGCCGGTCGCTGCGGCGCTCGAACGTGGTGTGGCCGATGGTGTCGTGTTCGCGCTCGCCGTGGCCGGTGCCCAGCTTCGGCGCCGCCGGTGCCGGGCGGCTGGCTTCGGCGACCGAGTCGGCGGCCGAGGCCGAGGGTGCGCCGCGTTCGAGCGGGCCCCTGCCCAGTGAGCCGCTTTCGGCTTCATTGAGTTCCCGCCGCTCGCGCCAGGACGGGTAGACCGGCTCCGGCAGCGGCTCCAGGGCCGGGGCCTTCTCACGGAAGAGCGCCACCCCGATCACCCCCACATGCGCAGGGCGACCGGTGCGTGCGGCGTAGGACGACGGCAGGGCGGTGAAGTGGAAGGCCGCGACCTCGTGGTCGGACTTGCGCCAGCCGGTGATGTCGTACTGCTGCCAGGGGCCGAGCACGTAGCCGGTCTGGTGCCAGGCCGCGGTTTCACCCGAGACCACATTGACGCCGTCCACCGAGACCACGCCCATGAGGCGGTTCGGCTGGGCATTGCGCACCGAGATGGCGTAGCGGGCGCCCGGCCGGCCGGCGACCCAGTGTTCGCCCCGGTGCCGGTAGACCGGCAGGGTCTCGCCGCTGTCGCGGTCGATCAGGTGGACATTGGCGAGCCGGCCGATGGCCTGGGCGGGCAGGGCGGACAACAAGGCACCTGCCGCGAAGGCGGACAGGGCGAGGCGGCGCAGGGAGGTGTTCATGAGGACTCCAGAAAGGGTGTGGAGTCCACTGAAACGAACGGAACGGCGAAAAGGGGTTGAACCCTGGTGGAAGATTTCAGCGCCGGGCCGCCCCCAGATTCAGCAGACGCTGCAGCCGGCCAGCGCCTCTGCCACGCGCTCGCGCGTCCGTTCGGTCAGGTGGTCCAGAAACACCTGGGTGCGCTGGGGCAGGAACTTGCGGCTGGGCAGGGCCGCATAGAGCGTGAACCGGCCGGTGATCCAGGGCGCGAGCACGCGCACCAGCGCACCGCTGGCCAGGTGGGGCGCAGCCAGCTCGACCGTGGTGCCGGTGATGCCGGCGCCGTCGAGCGCGGCCCGCATCAGCGTGTCGGTGTGGTTGGCCCAGAGCACCGGGCGCACGTCCAGCAGCACCTCGTCGTCGCAGTCGCTGCGGAACAGGCGCAGCATGCGGCTGCGAGGGCCCATGTCCGGCTTGATGCGCAGGCAGTCGTGCTGCAGCAGATCCTGCGGGGTGGCGGGGGTGCCCCGGCGCGCCAGGTACGCCGGCGACGCGACCAGAAAGGCCTCGGTCGTGTTCACCTTGCGGGCAATGATGTTGGCGTCGTAACCCTCGTCGGTGCCCATCAGTGTGATGTCGAAGGCTTCGATGGGCGGCTCGCGGTGGCTGGCCACCTCGATGTCCAGCTGGATCTGCGGATAGCGCTGGTGGAAGCTGGCGACCATGGGCGCCAGCACGTGCGTGGCCAGCACCGGCGGCGCCAGCACCCGCAGCGTGCCCGAGAGCTGCTGGGTGTGTGAGCTCACCAGCGAATGCGCGTCGTCCAGGTCCTGCAGGATGAGGCGCACGCGTTCCAGGTAGGCCTCGCCGGCATCGGTGAGCGACTGCCGGCGTGTGGTGCGTTGCAGCAGCCGGGTGCCCAGGTGCTCCTCCAGGTCGGCCACCAGCCGCGTCACGACGGCAGGTGACATGTCCAGGGCCCGCGCAGCGGCGGCAAAGCCGCCTTCGTCCGCCACACGAAGAAACACACGCATTGAGGTCAGTCGGTCCATGGGTCGATGGTGGAGGGTTTCAATCGAGTAATTGTTGCTGATTTAGAAATAGATTGACGACGATCTGGTGATTTTTCTTCTTGGAACGAAATTTTAAAGTTCACCCATCGCGAACGAATCTCTTCCGAAACACAACGCAAAGAAGCGAAACCGCCGCGAAAAGACATCCGACCCCCGTGCCGGCACCATCACTTCACCGTTTCACCACTTCTTGAAAGGAAGCACCATGAAAGCCTCTTACCTCTCCAGCATCGCCCTCGCCGTGGCCGCCCTGTCGGCCGGTCAGGCCTTCGCAGCCGACGCCGACGCGCTCCTGACCCGTGAGCAGGTCCGCGCGGAACTGATCCAGGCCCAGCAGGCCGGTGACGTGATCGGCGACAACGAGTCCGGTCTGACGCTGCGCGAGATGTACCCCGGCCGCTATCCGGCCGCCGCCACCGCCCAGGCCAAGACCCGTGCCGAGGTCAAAGCCGAGCTGGCCGCCGCCCAGCGCGATGGCAACGTGATCGCCGACAACGAGTCCGGCCGCACCGCCCGCGAGATCAATCCCTCGGCCTACGCCGCCGCACCCAAGACCCAGGGCCTGACCCGCGAGGAAGTGCGCGCCGAGCTGCGTGCTGCCCAGGAAAGCGGCAACGTGATCGCCGACAACGAGTCGGGCCGCACGCTGCGCGAGGTGTATCCGAACCGCTACCCCAAGGACAACGTGGCCCAGGCCAAGACGCGTGAGCAGGTCAAGGCCGAGCTGGCCGAAGCCCAGCGCACCGGCGACATCATTGCCGACGGCGAAAGCGGCAAGAAGCTGAACGAGCTCTACCCCAGCCGTTACCCGAAGAACTGATCTCCCCCCTGCGCCGCTTCGCGGCTTCCCTCCAGGGGGACCACACCTGCGGCCCGGCGAAGCCGGTTCCGCGGTGTGTGCTGGAATGTCAGGCGAACGTGTCTGGTACAACCCTGCGACGCAGGAGACGACCATGACCAGTTTCACCAAGGTGGTGCTCTACACCGGCACCGACGGACGGGCCGCATTCCGCGAGGAATCGGTCGAACTCAGCGAAGGCACGCCCGCGGCGTGCCTTTCGCCGTTGATGCCCTCGGGCGGCTACCAGTTGCGCCAGAGCCCGGTCGGCTTTCGCAGCCAGTTCCACTGCACCGGCGCGCCGCAGTGGCTGTTCGTGCTGCAGGGGCAGATGGAGATCGGGCTGCAGGACGGCAGCTCGCGGATTTTCGGCCCAGGCGATCACTTCTATTCCGCCGACACCCTGCCCGAGGGCGCGACCTTCGACCCTGCGGTGCACGGCCACTGGAGCCGCCAGGTCGGCGACCAGCCGCTGGTGACGCTGTTCGTGCGCGGCTGACCCTGCCGCCGGAGGGGTTCCGCACTTGCGCCTGCGGGCGAGCGAATCGACACTGCGTGCGGAACCCTCACCATGGTCACCGTCGAATTCGCCCCCGCCCTGCGCCGCCACGTGGACTGCGAACCCCAGCAGGTGTCGCCGGGCACGCTGCGCGAGGCCCTGGAACAGGCCCTGCGGGCCGCGCCGTCGCTGGCGGCCTATGTGTTCGACGATCAACGCGCCGTGCGCAAGCACGTGGCGGTGTTCGTCAACCGCGAACTGGTGGCCGACCGCACCCGGCTGGACCGGGCGCTGCTGGCCGGCGACCGGGTGCTCGTGGTGCAGGCACTGAGTGGCGGCTGAGCGGCCGTCCCCAACTCAATCCAAGGAGGCAGCGATGGCGACGATGCTGGTGGCGAGCCGCAAAGGCCTGTTCGTGTGGGAGGGCGAGGGCACCCGCTGGCGCATCGCGGCGCTGCACTTTCCTGGCGAGCCGGTGAGCAGCGTGCTGGCCGATCCGCGCGACGGCCACTGGTACGCCGCGCTGCGCCTGGGCCACTTCGGCGTCAAGCTGCACCGCAGCGCGGACCGCGGGCGCTCATGGGCCGAGGTGGCCGCGCCCGCGTTTCCGCCCAAACCGGCCGAAGGCCCGATGGCCGACGACACCACGCCCTGGAGTGTGGACCTGGTGTGGTCGATGGCGGCCGGCGGCGCGGACGAGCCCGGGGTGCTCTGGGCGGGCTGCCTGCCGGCGGGCCTGTTCCGTTCGGAGGATCGCGGCGCGAGCTGGTCGCTGAACCGGCCGCTGTGGGAAGAACCCGGCCGCCGCGAATGGTTCGGTGGCGGCTACGACCACGCCGGCATCCACTCCATCGTGGTCGACCCGCGCGATGCCCGCCATGTGACGCTGGGCATCTCCTGTGGAGGCGTCTGGCAGACGCGCGACGCTGGCACCAGCTGGTCCCTCACGGCCCAAGGCATGAAGGCCGACTACCTGCCGGCCGAGAGCGCCGACGACGGCAACACCCAGGACCCGCACGCCCTGGTGCAGTGCCGCGCCCAGCCCGACGCGCTGTGGGTGCAGCACCACTGCGGCATCTACCGCTCCACCGACGGCGGTGCCCTGTGGCAGCCCATCACCGCGCCGGCGCCGTCGGGTTTCGGCTTTGCCGTGGCCTGTGACCCGGGCAACCCGCAACGCGCCTGGTTCGTGCCGGCGCAGGCCGATGTCTGCCGCATCCCGGTGGACGGGCGCATGGTGGTGCTGCGCACCGACGACGGCGGCCAGAGCTTCCAGGCCTTCGGCGACGGCCTGCCGCAGAGCCACGCCTACCACCTGGTGTACCGGCACGCGCTGGACGTGGACGCCACCGGCCGGGTGCTGGCCATGGGCTCGACCACGGGCGGGCTCTGGGTCAGCGCCGACGCGGGCGAGCACTGGCAGGAACTCTCGCGCGACCTGCCCCCGCTGTCGACGGTCCGGTTCGCCTAGACCGGCGCGTCCGGCAGCTTCAGCCGCAGCAGCGCGCGCACGAAGCCGTGGTCGCTGCGGCTGCGGTCGCGGCCTTCGTGCAGATGGTCGTTGAACACCTCCACCCGGCGCACGTCGCCGATGGCCGCGCGGCTGGTGGCGACGAATTCCTCGCTCACCAGCACCTGGTCCAGCACCTCGGGGTAGCCCTGGTGGATGTGCGAATACGCCACGTCGCGCCGCAGTGCGGCCTCTCCCTGCACGTCCCAGGCGCTGAACAGGGCGTTGTCGCGCGCGCCCTTGTCGTAGGCCACCTGCGAGGTGGCGGCGATCAGCTGGGTGGTCACGCTGTGCGGCCCGTCGTTGAAATCGCCCATCACGATCAGGGGCAGCCGCGTGCGGTGCAGCAGCTCCACCACCTTCAGCCGCAGCGCCAGCGCCTCGCCTGCGCGCATGAGCAGCGAGCGCAGCGAGCCCAGCGCCTGCACGGTCGGATCCTCGGTGTCTTCCAGGGTCTTGCCGCTGGCGTCCTGCAGGAACTTGGGGCGCTTGGACTTGAGGTGCGCGGTGATCACGCCGATTTCCTGCCCGTGTTTCATGCGCAGTGTGGCCAGCAGGGGCGGGCGCTCGAAGCGGGTGTGCGGCCCCAGGCCGGGCACCTGCACCACGGCGGCGGCGGGAAAGTCGGCGATCGACTGCAGCGACTCGACCTTCAGCCGCGTCACCAGGCCCACGCGCGGCGTGCCCTGGGCGCCGTGTTGTCCGGGGCCGTTCTCGGCGCCGGGCACGGCCACGGTGCCGTACTGCAGGCCGCTGCGGGCGATGGCGGCGCGCAGGGCCACCTCGTCCCAGACCTCCTGCACCGCCAGCACGTCGGCGTTGAGCACGCGAAAGCGCTCGCCGAGCCACTCGACCTTGCGCTCGAACTCGTTCTGGCTGTACGGGTCCTGTCCGTCGTAGAAGTGGCGGCCCGGCTGCGCCAGGTTCAGCACGTTGGCGCTGGCGACGGTCAGAGTGGCCCAGCGGGAGGGTGGCGGCGGAGAGGTGTTGGCCATGGCTGCACTGTATATACAGAGTGGTGCGGCGGGTTTCCGTCTGCGTCAGGGGCTCAGCGGTTCGGTGCGGGAGGTGAACAGCGGCAGGTGCACGCGCACCGTCAGCCCCCCGCCGGGTGTGTCGGCCAGTTCCACCCTGCCGCCGTGCAGGGCCGCAATCTCGCCGACGATGGACAGGCCCAGGCCACTGCCTTTGCCGTCGCCGGGCGAGAGCCTGACAAAGCGCTCCAGCACCCGCGCGCGGTCCTCCGGTGCGATGCCGGTGCCGTTGTCGCTGATCTCCAGTACCGCGGCCCCGCCATCGACGTGCAAGCCCACGTCGATGCGCACCGGCCCCGGGTTGTGGGTCAGCGCATTGCCGATCAGGTTGTCGACCAGGGTGCGCAGCGCATGCGGGTCGCCGACCAGGGACACCGGCTCGGCGCTCACCAGTCCCAGGTCGCAGCCCTGCTGTTCGGCGCGTGCCGAAAAGCCGGCGACGGCCTCGCGCAGCAGATCGTCCAGCCGCAGGGTCTGCTGCTGGGCCGTCTGCGCTTCGGGCTCCAGGCGTGCGAGCTGGAGCAGCTGGAAGGCCAGCCGGGAGGCCCGTTCGATGCCCGCATCCAGCTGGTCCAGCGCACCCTCCCATTCGCCCGGCCTGGAGCGCCGGACCAGCTGTGCCTGCAGCTTGACCACGGCCAGTGGTGTATTGAGCTCGTGCGCGGCGTCGGCCAGGAAGCGGCGCTGGTGGTTGAGCATGTGCTCGATGCGGGCCAGCAGCTGGTTGAGCGTGTCGGCCAGTGGCGCCACCTCGGCGGGCAGGCCGGAGGTGTCGATGGGCTGCAGGCCTTCCGGGTCGCTGCGGGCGATGTCGCTGCGCAGCTGTTCCAGCGGCAGCAGCACGCGGTCGACGCCCGTGCTGGTGAGCACCGCCAGCACCAGCACCAGCAGCACCAGCGGAATCAGCAGCCATGGGGTGAGTGAGTAGAAGTGCTGGCGCCGGATCTTGGTGGTGACCGCCACCTGAACGATGCGCCGGTCGTGCGCCTGTGTGTACACGCGCCAGCTTTCGCCCTCCCAGGTGACGATGTTGTGTCCCGGACGCTGCAGGGGCGGGCCGACATCGGCCAGCGAGGAATAGACCAGCTGGCCCGAGTGGTCCCAGATCTGGCTGACGAACTGGTCGAGGTCGTCATCGGCCAGTGCGGTCGAGGGCAGCGGCGCCGGGGGTTGAGCGGGCGCGGCCTCGTCGTGGCGCACCACCGTCTGGGCGATCTGCTCCAGACCCATGTCGCGTACATTGTTGAAGCCGCTCCAGGTCAGCCGCGCGGTCAGGAAACCGACCACCAGGGTGGTGATCAGCACCGAGGAGATCAGCCAGATCAGCAGCTGGGAGCGGATCGAGCGCAGTTTCAAGGCCGCTGCACCAGCTTGTAGCCCACCCCGCGCACATTGACGATCCAGGGCTCACCGAGCTTGCGGCGCAGGTGGTGCAGGTGCACCTCCACGGCGTTGCTGGAAATGTCTTCGCTCCAGCCATACAGCTGCTTCTCCAGCTGCTCGACCGAGAGCACAACCCCAGGCTGCCGGGCGAAGGTGGTCAGCAGGTCGAACTCGCGTTGCGACAGCGCCAGCTGCTTGCCCCCCAGCAGGGCCTCGCGCTCGGCTGGCCGCACCTCCAGGCGCCCCAGCTGGATGTGGGCGCTGGCGCGCCCGCCCTGGCGGCGCGCCAGCGCATGGATACGCGCGCACAGTTCGTCCAGGTCGAAGGGTTTGGTCAGGTAGTCGTCGGCGCCCTGGTTGAGACCGGCCACGCGGTCGGGCACGGCATCGCGCGCAGTCACCAGCATCACCGGGGTCGTCTGGCCCTCGTTGCGCATCCAGCGCAGGATCTGCAGCCCATCGGGCTTCGGCAGGCCGATGTCCAGCAGCACCACGTCGTAGCTGCGGCGGCCCAGGGCGTCGACGACCTGGTCACCGGTCTTGGCCCAGTCCACCTGGAACCCGGCCAGATCCAGCCCTTTTTCCATGCTGGCACCCAGCATCACATCGTCTTCGGCAAGCAGCAGTTTCATGGTGTGGACCTCTGATTGCGCAATGGTACCGACGAAAAAAAGGCGGGCATATGCCCGCCTTGCTGCCGATCGGACCGAAAAACGAACTCAGCGGATGCGACCGTAGCTGGTGCGCAGCGGATCGGCACCGCCGCCGTTGCCACCGCGCTGTCCACCACCGCCCTTGTTCTTGTTGCGGTTGCCGGTGCGCATCGAATCGATGCTGGTGCGCAGCGGATCAGGCTGGCCGCCCGGCGAGGCGGCGCGGGCGCGCGGTTCCCGGATGCGCAGGCTGCCCAGGTGGGCATTGGGGCCGGGCTGGCGCTCGGGGCGGTCTTCGCCTTCGTAGCGGTCTTCGCGCGGTGCGCGCGGCGTGCGCTCCTGGTGCTGGCGCGGCTGACCGTTGTGATTGGGGTTGCCGTTTGCGTTGGCCTGGCGCGGTTGTCCGTTGCCGCCCCCACCGCCACGGCGGTTGCGGTTGCGGCGCCGGCCTTCGCCCTGGCCCTCGGCGGGGGGCTGGCCCTCACCGGATTCGGCGCGCTGGCGCGGCTGGCCACCGCCGTTGTTGTTGCTGCGTCCGCTGTTGCCGCCCTCGGCCTTCTTCTCGCGGATGCGGGTCATCATTTCCTGGCGTGCGGCCTTGGCGGCGGCGGCCATCACGTCGCGGCTGGGCGGCTTGCCCGCGCCGCCCCAGATGGTCTGGCGGCCCATGGCGATGGGTTCGGCCTTCTCACCCGGCTCGGGCATGAACTCCTGGAAGATCTCCACCGGAATCTGCTGCTTGGTGAAGCGCTCGATGTCCATCATGAAGCCTTCTTCGTCCAGGCTCACGAGGTTGACCGCCTGGCCTTCGCGGCCGGCACGGCCGGTGCGGCCGATGCGGTGCACGTAGTCTTCGCAGACGTTGGGGATCTCGTAGTTGACGACGTGTGGCAGCTCGTCGATGTCGATGCCGCGGGCCGCGATGTCGGTGGCCACCAGGGCGCGGATCTCGCCGCTCTTGAAGTCGGCCAGTGCCTGGGTGCGGGCGCCTTGGCTCTTGTTGCCGTGCAGCGCCATGGCCTTGATGCCGTTCTTGGTCAGGTAGTCGGCCACGTTGTTGGCGCCGAACTTGGTGCGGGTGAAGACCAGCACCTGGCTCCAGTTGTGCTGGTTGATGATGTGCACCAGCAGCGCCTTCTTCTTGCCGCGGCCCACGGGGTGGATCACCTGGGTGATGCGCTGCACCGTGGTGTTGCGCGGGGTCACCTGGATGCTCTGCGGGTCCTTGAGCAGGTTGTTGGCCAGGTCGCGGATCTCGTCGCTGAAGGTGGCCGAGAACAGCAGGCTCTGCTTGCTCTGGGGCAGCAGGGCCAGCACCTTCTTCACGTCGTGGATGAAGCCCATGTCCAGCATGCGGTCGGCTTCGTCGAGCACCAGGATCTGCACCTGCGAGAGGTCCAGGAAGCCCTGCTGCTGCAGGTCCAGCAGGCGGCCGGGGGTGGCCACCAGGATGTCCACGCCCTTTTTCATGGCGTTGATCTGCGGGTTCATTCCGACGCCACCGAAGACCACGGTGGAGGTCAGCGACAGGTGCTTGCCGTAGACACGCACGGACTCTTCCACCTGGGCCGCGAGTTCGCGGGTCGGCGTGAGCACCAGGGCGCGGATGGCGTTGCCACCAAATCGGTTCTGGCCGCGCTCGCCCTGCGAGAGGCGCTGCAGCATCGGCAGGGTGAAGGCAGCGGTCTTGCCAGTGCCGGTCTGGGCGCCACCGAGCAGGTCGCGGCCGGCCAGGACGGCCGGGATGGCCTCAACCTGGATGGGGGTGGGGGTCTCGTAACCGTGCTCGCGCACAGCTTGCACGATGGCCGGAGCCAGGTTCAGATCTTCGAATTTCATCAATGAGAGGCACCCGTCCAGGGCGCTGGGGGCATCTGCCTGTGCGGTTGCCGAAGCAACTGTTCAGTTGAAGGCAGACGGGGTCTACAAAGCGGGTGGCAGGACCAGGAACTGGGGGCCGACCCTCCGGCGGGGTTGCCGGTGTTGCGGGCCACTGATGCGACGCAACGGGGCGTATTGTCGCACGTCTTGCCCAGCGACCGTCTGGAGAATTGCGGGAGCCGGCTGTCAGTGCCTGTCTCCATAATGTCGGTCCGCCCTCACGCCGGCCCCGGCCGGGACGATCCCACCCTCCACGAGAAGCCATGGATTCGCACAAGTTGATCCGGTCCGGTGTGGCCAATGACGCGGGAAAGCTGCGCCCGACACTCCAGCATTGCCTGGAGGCCGCGCTCTCGATCGCCGACACCATGATCGACGAGCTGCTGGCGCAGCTGGAGGCGGTGGCCGACCCGGACCGCCTGGCCAACCTGCCCATGGAGCTGGAGCATGTGGACGTGGGGCAGATCGACCGCTGGATCCACGAAGCCGATGCCATCAAGCGCACCTGGTCGCAGCAGCTGCGCCAGGTCTTCTACCACGGCGAGGTCCAGGACCCGGACCTGCATGCCACGGTGCGTTTTGACGATCTGCGGCTGCTGGACGACCGGCAACTGGACGCCAGCATCGAATTCGCCATCGCCGAGCAGGCGCTGACCAAGTCCACGCAGGAACTGCTGCCGCGTCTGAACGCCCTGGTGAGCAACCTCATGGGCTGGCTCACGGTGCAGCCCGACCTGAACCCGCTGCGACCCTCGGCCTACGCCCGGGCGCTGCGCGCGGTGATGGTCCAGCACGTATCCGATCCGCACCAGCGCACCGCACTGTTCGTGCCGGTGGCCGGCATCATGGGCGAGAGCCTGCGGCAGGTGTACCGCGAACTGATCCAGTGGCTGATGGCGCACGGCGTCGAGCCACTCGAGAACACCACGCAGTCGCTGCAGGCCGACAAGGCGCCGCGCAATGCGGTGGGCCGCACCCTGCTGACGCTGAGCCGGCTGCGCCAGTTGCTGGCCGGGGATCTCAATGGCGAGCAGGAAGGCGGGCCGATCTTCCTGCACACGGTGCCGGCGTCGATGTCGGCGCTGGAGGACCTGGGGCTCATCGAGCCCCTGATGCAGCGCCTGCGCCAGCGACCGGAACGGGCCGCTGGTCAGGGTCCGGTGGCCGAGCTGCCGGTGGTCTCGGGCCATCAGCTGGGCCGGCTGCTGGGCCAGGAGGTGGTTCGCCTCATGCTGGACAACCTGACGCAGGACGAGCGCCTGCTGCCGGCCATCCGCCAGCAGATCGGACTGCTCGAACCCTCGCTGACCCGGCTCTCGCAGGCCGACCCCCGCTTCTTCAGCGACCGGCAGCACCCCGCGCGCCAGCTGCTGGAGAGCATCACCCAGCGCAGCCTGGGCTACCAGAGCCAGAGCGAAGACGGTTTCAGCGACCTGCTGCGATCGGTGACCGGCGCGGTGCGTTCGCTGCAGCGCGTGGACGCCAGCGAAGAGGTGTTTGCCCGTCTGCTCAAACGCCTGCGCCGCCGCTGGGAAGAGGACGACGCCCGCAAGAACCAGCGGCGGGCCGAGGCGGCGCGTGCGCTGCTGCACGCCGAGCAGCGGCAGGTGCTGGCCGAGCGGCTGGCCGCCGATTTCCAGCAGCGCATGCAGGACAAGGACGTGCCGGAGTTCGTGCAGCGCTTTCTCACCGGTCCCTGGGCCCAGGTGCTGGCCGAAACGCAGCTCGAAGGCAGCCTGCCGGGCAACGAGGGCGATTCGCTGGACGTCGTCGCCGACGACCTGATCTGGAGCGTGCAGCCGGCCCTGATCCGGCGCGACACCGACCGACTGGCGCGGCTGGTGCCCCGCCTGCTGGGCCAGATGCGCGAGGGCCTGCAGCGCATTGCCTACCCCGCCGAACTCACCGGCCAGTTCTTCGACGCGCTGGTGACGGTGCATGAAAAAGCCTTCGACGTGCCCACGCTGACCGACGCGTCCGGGGCCGGGGCGGAGGTCGACGCCCTCGACGATCCGATCACCCTGGGCATGTCGGTCGAGGAGCTGCCCATCGACGACTCGTTCTGGATCGCGGGCAAGGAGGCCGAAGACGCCGGTTTTGTGGAGGCCGAGACCGGCCCCATGCCCCTCGAAGGACTGAACGTCGTCGAAATGGACCTGGCGCCGGGCGCCTGGGTCGACCTCAAGGTGCAGGGCGAGTGGCTGCGGGCCCAGCTGACCTGGACCAGCCCGCGGGGCGGCCTGTTCATGTTCATCTCCGCCAATGGCCTGGCCCATTCCATGACCCGGCGCACGCTGGAGAAGCTGCTGGGCAAGGACGCCCTGCGCATCATCTCCCGCGGCGGGGTGGTCGAGGGGGCGCTGGACGCGGTGGCCCAGCAGGCCCTGCGCAACGCGCAGGAGGCCGATCCGGACACCGGTCTCTGACACGGCGGACCCGCGCAGGTTGTTCTCTTGACCACGACCACCTTCGGCTACGACCCGGCGCAGGACCGCATCTGGATGCGGGTGCACGACCAGGACGTCACGCTCTGGCTGACCCGGCGCATGGTGCGCAGCATCCTGGGGCCCATGCTCAAAGTGTTCGAGGAGTCCACTCCAGGGCAGCAGGGCGGCGCCGCACCCCGGGCGCGGGCGTCGATCGAGCACCAGCTGTCGCTGCACGAGGCCGCACCGGGCCAGCGCCCGGCGCAGATCCGGGCGGGGCGCGAACAGCCCGGCCAGGAGAGCGACCCGCAGCGGCGCCTGTGCACCCGGATCACGACCCAGGCCGCGCCCCAGGGCGTCACCCTGAACTTCGAAACCGGCGCCGGCCCGCTGGTGCTGCGGCTCAGCCGCAAGGGCATGCACCTGTGGTACCGGGGGCTCGCGCTGGTGCTCCCGCAGACCCACTGGAACCTGCCCGAGCCGCTGCCGGAGTGGCTGCAGGAGCCCATGACACCCGCAGCGGTGCGGGATCTGCTGGACCGCCCGCTGCCGCCCGACCTCGACAAACCGGCCTCCGGGCGATAATCCCCGGTTTTCCCCTTTGCCCTATCCGGTGCCTTTCGCCGGAACAACGCGCCTTCACCAGCGAGCTCATCAGCCATGGCCCAGTACGTCTTTTCCATGAACCGTGTCACCAAGACCGTGCCGCCCAAGCGGCAGATCTTGAAGGACGTTTCCATCAGCTTCTTCCCCGGCGCCAAGATCGGCGTGCTCGGTCTGAACGGCTCGGGCAAGTCGACCCTGCTCAAGATCATGGCCGGCATCGACAAGGAGATCGAAGGCGAAGCCATCGCCATGCCGGGCATCCAGATCGGCTACCTGCCGCAGGAACCGCAGCTCAACCCCGACCAGACCGTGCGCCAGGCGGTGGAAGAGGGCATTGGCGGTGCGCTCAAGGCCAAGGCCCGTCTGGAAGAGGTGTACGCCGCCTACGCCGAGCCCGACGCCGATTTCGACGCCCTGGCCGCCGAGCAGGCCGAGCTGGAAGCCATCATCGCCGCCAGCGGTTCGGAAAACTCGGACCTGCAGCTGGAGCTGGCCGCCGACGCGCTGAACCTGCCGCCCTGGGACGCCACCATCAAGAACCTGTCGGGGGGCGAGAAGCGCCGCGTGGCCCTGTGCCGCCTGCTGCTGTCCAAGCCCGACATGCTGCTGCTCGACGAACCGACCAACCACCTGGACGCCGAGTCGGTGGAATGGCTGGAGCACTTCCTGCAGCGCTTCCCCGGCACCGTGGTGGCCATCACCCACGACCGCTACTTCCTGGACAACGCCGCCGAGTGGATTCTCGAACTCGACCGCGGCCACGGCATTCCGTACAAGGGCAACTACACCGACTGGCTGGACCAGAAGGAGCGCCGCCTGGAGACCGAGCAGAAGTCCGAAGACGCCCGCACCAAGGCGATGAAGGAAGAACTCAAGTGGGTGCGCTCCAACGCCAAGGGCCGCCAGGCCAAGAGCAAGGCGCGTCTGGCCCGCTTCGAGGAACTGAGCGACGTCGAATACCAGAAGCGCAACGAGACCAACGAGATCTTCATCCCGGTGGCTGAGCGTCTGGGCAACCAGGTCATCGAATTCAAGAACGTCAGCAAGTCCTTCGGCGACCGCCTGCTGATCGACAACCTGAGCTTCTCGGTGCCGCCGGGCGCCATCGTCGGCATCATCGGCCCCAACGGCGCCGGCAAGTCGACGCTGTTCCGCATGATCCAGGGCGTGGAGCAGCCCGATTCGGGCACGGTCGAGATCGGCCAGACGGCCAAGCTGGCCTTCGTGGACCAGAGCCGCGAGAGCCTGGACGGCAGCAAGACCGTGTGGGAAGACGTCTCGGGCGGGCTGGACAACATCACCGTCGGCAAGTTCGTGATGCCCTCGCGCGCCTACATCGGCCGCTTCAACTTCAAGGGCAACGACCAGCAGAAGCTGGTGGGCAACCTCTCCGGTGGTGAGCGCGGCCGCCTGCACCTGGCCAAAACCCTGGCCCAGGGCGGCAACGTGCTGATGCTCGACGAACCCTCGAACGACCTCGACGTCGAAACCCTGCGCGCGCTGGAAGAGGCGCTGCTGGAATTCGCCGGCTCGGCCATGGTGATCTCGCACGACCGCTGGTTCCTCGACCGCATCTGCACCCACATCCTGGCCTGCGAAGGCAATTCGCAGTGGTACTTCTTCGACGGCAACTTCACCGAGTACGAAGCCGACAAGAAGAAGCGCCTGGGCGAAGAGGGCGCGCGGCCCAAGCGCACCCGCTTCAAGTCCATCTGATGCCCGCCATGGAACTGACCGACGAGCAGGTCCTCGCCGACACCCGCCGCTGGATCGAGAAGGCGGTGATCGGGCTGAACCTCTGCCCGTTCGCGCGTTCGGTGTACGTGAAGAACCAGGTGCGCATCGTGGTCAGCCGCGCGCGGCACCTGGACGCCTTCCTGGACGAACTCGACCGCGAGCTGGACCTGCTGGTGAGCACGCCGGCCGAAGAGATCGACACCACGCTGCTGGTGCACCCCACGCTGTTCCCGGAGTTCGAGGTCTTCAACGACTTCATGAACGTGGTGGACGACGTGGTGGCCGAGCACGAGCTCGAAGGTGTGGTCCAGGTGGCCAACTTCCACCCCCAGTTCCTCTTCGAGGACGAGGCGGCGGATGATCCGAGCCACCTCACCAACCGCGCGCCGTACCCCACGCTGCACCTGCTGCGTGAGGACAGCGTGGAACGCGCGGTGGCCAGCGAGGGCGGGGACGCCGAGAAGATCGTGGAACGCAACATCGCCACGCTGCGCGCGCTGGGCGCCGAAGGCTGGAAAGCCCTGCTGTCTAAGCCCTGAACTGCGCGAAATTCCAGGGCTGATCCGGGCTTTGTCGCCCGGAGGGGTTGCCCACAATCCTCGGTCATGAGGTCCCGACCGAACGATCTGTGCTCCACCCCATGAACGCCCGCACCTACACCCCCTTCGACAGCTGCCTGAAGGCCGCGCTGGTCCTGTCCGCCGACTGGATTCCGCGCTGGCTGGACCAGTTGCAGGCCGCCCTGGTGCAGCGGGAAGCTGCGGCGGGCGCCTCGCACGAGAAGCGCGGCTTTGGCCATGCGCGCTCGGTGCTGATGGCATGCCGGGACCGGCTCGAAGCCCGCCTGGTGACGGCGTTTGCCAGCGCGGTTCACGCCGACGTGGCGCGCGACCGCGGCTCGCCAACGGCCTCCCCACGCAAGCCGAGGGTCGCGCTGAGCATGGACGACCTGACACTGATGGACCACGGCCAGGTGCAGGCCTCGGTGGAGCTGGCCCGGCTGCAGCAGGTGGTCAGGATGGCGGTGGACGACGAACTGATCACACTGGACGCGCTGCTCAGCGCCGCGCGCGGCCTGCGCACCGTGCGTGCCGAGGCCAACCCCTTGCGCCCCGATGTCGTCATCGACACCCTGATGGCGGCGCTGGCCAAACTGCGCATTGACGAGACGGCCCGGCTGCACTGGCTGCACGCGGGGGCTGTGCCACTGGGGCAGGAACTCGGCTGGTTCTATGCCGCGCTGGTGAGACATCTGGAAGCGGACGGTGTGCAGCCGGCCGGCTATGTGGTGGTGCCCACGGTGCTGCCGGTGCGTCCGGCCCGCGCGCCTGCCGACGATCAGGTTGAAGAACCCGCATCCGAAGCAGGCGCTGCGGACGCCCCGCTGGTGTTGACGCTGGACCACCTGCACCGGCTGCTGGTGGGCAACCTGGCCCACGGCGGCGCAGACGTGTCCGACCATGGCGCATCGGGTTCGGGCAATGCCCTGGTGCGGACGCTGGCGGCCGAGGTGGTGACGCTGATGCTGCGCACGATCGCCGAAGACCGGCGGCTGCTGACGCCCGTGCGGGACCTGGTGATGCAGCTCAGGCCCGCGCTGTTGCACCTGGCCAAGACCGATCCGCGCTTCTTCGCCGACCGCGACAACCCGGCGCGCCGGCTGCTGGACGCCATCACCGCGCGCAGCCTGGCCTACATCCACGAACAGGACACCGGGTTCGGCGAATTCGCCGGGCAGGTGCTGCACACGGTGCAGTCGCTGCAGACGCCGTCGGCCGACCTGCCCGAGCGCGTGGTGGCCTGCATGCAGCGCATGGAGTCCCTGGGGCTGACCGACCAGGGGCCGGCCATGCAGACCCTGGTGCGGGTCGAACAGCGGCACCTGCTGGCCGAGCGCGTGGCGCGGGAGATCCGGGCTCGCGACGACTTCGCCCGTGCGCCCGCCCTGGTCAAGCGCTTTCTGTGCGGACCCTGGGCACAGGCGGTGGCCCATGCCCGCCTGTCGGCCGACATCCTGGGGGAGCTGGCGACACAACACGACCTGCTGGAGGTGCGCGATGTGCCATCGGATCGCTACATGGACATCCTCACCGACCTGCTCTGGTCCTGCCAGCTCGCGCAGGCAAGCCAGAACCGGCCGCGCCTGGTGCGCGTGGTGCCGGTGGTGCTGCGCACGCTGCGGGAAGGGCTGGACGCCATCGACTTTCCCCGTCCGCAGGCCGAGTCCTTCTTCCAGGCCCTGATGGGGCTGCACGAGGCAGCCTACAAGTCGCACCGCAGCGGCGGGATGCTGAAAACGAGCCTGCGCCGCCAGGAGGAGCCGGTGGCCACAGCGGAACCCTGGTTGCAGGGCCACGAGGCCCGGGAGTCCGGGTTCATCGACACCCAGCTGATGGTCACCGAGTTCGCGGACACCGAGCCGGCCACCTGCCAGCAGCCGTTGGGCAGCGGGGACACGCTGGCGGTGGGCGCCTGGATCGAGCTGCAATACCCGGACCATGTGCAGCGCTGCCAGCTGCGCTGGGCGAGTCCGCACCGCACGCTGTTCCTGTTCGCCACCGCCGAAGGGCAGTCGGTGTCGCTCACCCGGCAGGGCATGGACCGCCTGGAGGCCAGCGGCCAGCTGCGGGTGGTGGCCGAACACGGCGTGGTGGACGAAGCCCTTGCGGCGGTCGCCCGCCTGGCTTGGGTCAACTCGGGCAAGCTGGCCTGAGGCGCCTGACCGCCCCGGGGCTTCAGCCCTTGCGCAGCAGTTTCTTGCGCACCAGCCCGATGTTGCTGCGCAGGGCGTAGAGCTCGTCGGTGTACGACAGCGGCACCACCACCTGCTCCACGCGGGCCTCCAGCCGGTCCAGCTGCTCGACCAGCTCGTCCACCGGCACCGGTGAATCACCGGGTTCGGTGAACCGCTGCTCGATGCTGCGCAGCTCCGCGTACCAGCGGAACACGCGCGAGCGGATGCGGAAGGTATAGAGCGGCGGCACCACACGCGAGAGCGGCAGCGCCAGCGCGAGGATCAGGCCCATGGCCAGCCACATGCGCTCGACCAGGTTGGCCAGCCAGAACGGCAGGTAGCGCTGCAGGAAGGGCGGGCCGTTTCTGATGGCGCGCACGGCTTCGGGCGAGATCGGCACCTCGCTGTGCTCCAGGCTCGGGTACTCGCGAGCCCGGTTGAACCAGCTGCCGCCGCTGTGCAGGCCGGTGGCCGTCTGCGCGAACAGCTGCAGGATGGCCGGGTGGGTCTTGGCGCCGGCCAGCAGGCTGGTGGTCGAGGCCACCAGGTGCATGTCGGTGTCGGGGATGTTCTTCGACAGGTCCACCACGCCCTGGGGCATGACCACCGGCGTGAGGTAGCCGAAGCGGCGCGAGTAGGCCTCGCTCTGCGAGAAGTTGAGCAGGCGCACGCCGGGCGACTGCAGCAGCATCTGCACCATCAGCGACTCGGGGGCGGAGGCGAACACGATGGCGTCGATCTGGCCGTCCAGGAAGGCCACCGTGGCGGGGGTCTGCTCCAGCTCGCTGAGCTGCAGCTGCTGGCGGTCGATGCGGTTGACGTCCAGCAGGGTCGAGAACAGGCGCGGCACACCACTGCCCGGGGTGCCGACGTTGACGCGCCAGCCCACCAGGTCGCCCAGCGACTGGATGGTCGGGCTCTGCCTGAGTCGCTGTGCCGAGTCTTCGCGGTAGAACAGCCACAGCGGCTCCACGAACAGGCTGCCCAGCGAGGTGATGGCTTCTTCGTCGTCGTAGCCGATGTCGGCGCTGCCGCCCTGCACGAAGCCGAGGTCGGCCTGGCCGGTGCGCAGCAGTTCGAGGTTGGCCGAGGAGCCCTGGGACGGCAGCAGCTCGACCGTGATGCCGTAGCGCGCCAGGGCCTGGGCGTAGCGCTTGCCGAATTCGTCGTAGGCGCTTTGCGCCGGGCCGGTGGCCAGCACCACGCGCTTGGGCGGGTTCGGGTCGAGCCACCAGTAGGTCAGTGCCAGCAGCAGCAGCGTCAGCAGCGCAAAGGGCCCGATCGACGCCAACAGATCGCGCAGCGACAGCAGGGTGTAGCGGATGTTGTGGGGCATCGCGCTACCTTAGCACGGGAGTTCCGCGCTCCCGTGACCGCGCCGTGGCTACCCGCCGTTCAGGCGGAACACCTTGACCGACTCCTGCATCACGGTGGCCTGGCCCTTGAGCGAGGACGCTGCGGCGGCCAGCTCCTCGACCATGGCTGCGTTCTGCTGCGTGACCGAATCGAGCTGGTCGATGGCCTGGTTGATCTGGGCCAGACCCATGGTCTGCTCCTGCGCGGCGCTGGTGATTTCGCCGATCAGGGTGTTGACCTGCTGGACCGCCTCGACCATGTGGCCCATCGTGTTGCCGGCGTTATTGACAAGTTCGCTGCCCCGACGCACCTGGCTGGTGGAGTCGTCGATCAGCTGCTTGATTTCCTTGGCGGCTTCGGAGGTGCGCTGGGCTAGGCTGCGCACCTCGCCGGCGACAACAGCAAAGCCGCGCCCCTGCTCGCCCGCGCGGGCCGCTTCCACGGCCGCATTCAGGGCCAGGATGTTGGTCTGGAAGGAGATGCCTTCGATGACCTGGATGATTTCGCCGATGCGGCTCGACGAGCGGCTGATGTCGCCCATGGTCTGGACCACGGCGCCCATGGCCTCGTTGCCCTGGCGGGCCACGTCGGTGGCCTTGTTGACCAGCGCCGAGGCCTCCCGGGCCGAGTTGGCGCTGTTCTCGACCGTGCTGGTGAGCTCTTCCATCGACGCGGCCGTCTCTTCCAGGCTGCTGGCCTGCGCCTCGGTGCGCGCCGACAGGTCCTGGTTGCCGCCGGCGATTTCGCCCGAGGCCACCTGCACGCCATCGACCTCGTGGCGCACATCGGTGACCGCCGCCCTCAGGTTCACACTGAGCTGGTTGAGCGCCCGGATCAGCTCGCCGATTTCGTCGGACCTGTCCGATTCCAGCCGGGCCGACAGGTCGCCCGCCGCCATCCGGTTGGCAAACGCCAGCACCTGTTCGACCGGGGCCACCAGCATGCGCTTGATGAACGCGGCGGCCACCAGCGAGACCACGGCGGTCACGGCGAACGCGGCGAGGTGCACCCACTCTGGCATGCCTTCGGTGGCGCTTTCCAGGAACTGGACGCCGAACGCCAGGCCCAGGGTCAGCAGCGAGAGCTTGCGTCCCAGGGTGGGTCGTGTCCAATCGCTCAGCTTGCCGCGCCAGCCGGTGCGGACCAGGTGGCCCCGGCGCAGCGCCAGGGTGCGTTGCCCCGATTCGGCTTCGGCGCGCATGCGGGCGTACAGCGACTCTGCCGCCTCGACCTGCTCCCGCGTGGGCTTGGTGCGCACCGACATGTAGCCCGTGACCTGGCCCTTTTCCAGCATGGGCGTGGCGTTGGCCATCACCCAGTAATGGTCGCCGTTCTTGCGCCGGTTCTTGACCAGCGCGCTCCATGGCGAGCCGCTCTGCAGGGTGGCCCACATGTCGCGGAAGGCCTCGGCTGGCATGTCGGGGTGGCGCACCAGGTTGTGCGGCTGGCCGATCAGCTCTTCCCGGCTGTACCCGCTGACCGAGACGAAGTTCGGGTTGCAGTAGGTGATGTGGCTGGTCAGGTCGGTGGTGGAGACCAGGGTGACGCCATCCGGGATGACGAACTCCTGCTGGGTGACGGGCAGATTGGTGCGCATAAGAGAAATCCTTTGGAGTTCGCTGAATGACTTTCGTCAAAGGCTCATCCGACTTGAGGCCGCCTGTCTCAAATTGAGACCTTTGGGCGGATCAAGTCTAGGAATTTCCCCGATGCGCAAAGGGCCGAGCAGCGCCAGCAAATGCCCGCTGTTCGAGGGGCTCAGCGCCTGGGTTCGATGTCCGAAGCCACGTAGGCGCCGTTGACCTTCTCCGCCCGGAAGCGCACCTGGTCACCCACCTTGAGCGGGGGCAGGGTGGCCGGGTTCCTGACCTGGAACACCATGGTCATGGCCGGCATGTCCAGGTTCGGGATGTCGCCGTGCTTGAGCGTGATCTTGCCGGCCGCAGTGTCGACCTTGCGGACTTCGGCGTCGACCAGCGGCAGCGGGTCGGCGGCGGCCGCCAGCGTGGCGATCAGGCTGGTGGAGGCGATGAGCGTGCGCAGGAAGTGGGTCATGGAAGGCTCCGGGGTTCAGGTGCGGAAATAGGAACGGTAGACGCGGCCGCTGCCGTCGCGCTGGACCAGGACCACGTCGTAGGGGTCCTTGCGGCCGCCGTACTCGGGGCCGTCCATGCCGGGGCTGCCAATGGGCATGCCCGGCACGGACAGGCCCAGGGCCTGGGGCTTCTCAGCCAGCAGGCGGCGGATCTCCGGGGCGTTCACATGCCCCTCGATCACATAGCCGCCGATCAGTGCGGTATGGCAGGAGGCGTACTTCTGCGGCATGCCCAGGCGCTGGCGCACCGCGGTGTTGCCGGTCTCGAAGACCTGCACCTGGAAGCCGTCGCGCTGGAGGTAGTCGATCCAGTCCTTGCAGCAGCCGCAGTTCGGGTCTTTCCAGACCTGCATCACGGGCAGGGCCTCGGTCTTGGTCGCGGGTGTCGCGGCGCGGGCCGCGAGGGTGGTGGCGCCCAGCAGGGCGGTGGCGCCGAGAAGGAGGGAACGTCGTTGCATGGTGTGCTCTATATAGGAACGAGGGTCAGGATTTCGGGTTGACGCGGATGGTGCCGCGCATGCCGGCCTCGAAGTGGCCGGCGATCAGGCAGGCGAACTCGAAGTCGCCCGGGCGGTTGAAGGTCCAGGTGATCTCGCCGCGCTTGCCGGCGTTCACGTGGGTCATGTAGGGCTCGTCGTGTTCCATGCCAGGGTGCTTCTTCATCAGCTCGGCGTGGGCCTGTAGTTCCTCGCGCGTGCCGATCACCAGTTCGTGCAGCAGTTTGCCGCGGTTGGCGATGCGCAGGCGCACCGTCTCGCCTTCGCGCACGTTGATGTGCGCGGGCGTGAAGCGCATCTTGTCGTCCATGCGGATCTGAATGGTGCGCGTGGCCTCGGCCGGGGCGGCGGCGATGCCCCAGGGCTTCTGTTCGCGCACGACTTCGCGCATGCCGCCGGCATGGCTGTCGCCATGGGCGCGCACGGTGGCGGGCAGCAGGGCCGGGGCGGCGAGCAGGGCCAGCGTGTGCAGCAGCCGGCGTCGGTAGAAGGGAAAAGGGGTCATGGTGTCGTTGCGGTTCAGTGGTTATGGTGGCCCGCCGGCTTGCGGGCGGACGCGTCGGTCGGGGTCTGGGGATCAGCAGCGCTGCCAGGCGCGCGCGACGTGGCGGCCGGGGTCGGCACCTCGCGCGCCTGGGTGCCGGGCGGCATGGTGTACCAGCCCGGGTCGGTGTGGTCGCCGGGCTTCTGGTCGGCGCGCACCTTGAGGGTGGTGAACATGCCGCCCATCTCGATCGGGCCGTAGGGGCCGGTGCCGGTCATCATGGGGAAGGTGTTCTCGGGCAGCTCCATCTGCATCTCGCCCATGTCGGCCATGCCGCGCTCGCCCATGAGCATGTAATCCGGCGTGTGGCGCTGGATCTTCTGCACCAGGCCGCGGTGGTCGGCGCCGATCATGGTCGGCACGCTGTGGCCCATGGCTCCCATGGTGTGGTGGCTCTTGTGGCAGTGCATGGCCCAGTCGCCGGGCTCGTCGGCGATGAACTCGATCTGCCGCATCTGGCCCACGGCGATGTCGGTGGTCACCTCGGGCCAGCGCGCAGTCTTGGGCACCGGGCCGCCGTCGGTGCCGGTCACCTCGAACTCGATGCCGTGGATGTGGATCGGGTGGTTGGTCATGGTCAGGTTGCCGATGCGCACCCGCACCCGGTCGCCCAGGCGCGCCACCAGCGGGCTGATGCCCGGGAAGACGCGGCTGTTCCAGGCCCAGATGTTCTGCTCCAGCATGGTGTTGACCTGCGGCGTGCGGCTGCCGGGCTCGACGTCGAAGGCATTGAGCAGGAAGCAGACGTCGCGCTGCACCTCGTTGATGAGCGGGTGTTTGCCTTTCGGGTGCGTGACCCAGAAGCCCATCATGCCCATGGCCATCTGCACCATCTCGTCGGCGTGCGGGTGGTACATGAAGGTGCCGGGGCGGCGCGCCACGAACTCGTACACGAAGGTCTTGCCTGGCGGGATCTGCGGTTGCGTCAGCCCGCCCACGCCGTCCATGCCATTGGGCAGGCGCTGGCCGTGCCAGTGCACCGCAGTGTGCTCGGGCAGGCGGTTGGTCACGTACAGGCGCACTCTGTCGCCCTCGACCACCTCGATGGTCGGGCCCGGGCTCTGGCCGTTGTAGCCCCACATGTTGACCAGGAAGCCGGGCGCCATCTCGCGCACCACGGGTTCAGCCACCAGGTGGAACTCCTTGACGCCGTTGTTCATGCGCCAGGGCAGGGTCCAGCCGTTGAGCGTGAGCACCGGGCTGTAGGGGCGGCCCGCGCCGGTCACGCCGGGCGGCGTCCAGGGCGGAGCGGTGTCGGCCGAGGTCTGCTGCACGGCCTCGGGAATGGCGGCGAGGGCGGCGCGGCCCACGCTGGCGGCGGCGAGCGCGGTGGCGGCGCCGGTGAAGAAGTGGCGTCGTTGCATCTCAGTGGTCCTCGGAAGCAGTGCCGGCGGAGGCCGACGGGGCATCGGTGGCGGTGGCGCGGTAGGGGCCGCCGGCCAGCAGCAGCTGCCAGTCGAGCCAGGCGGTCCAGTAGGCGTGGCGTGCCTGGGCGGCGGCGGTGGCGGCGGCGAGCCGCTCGCGCGTGGCGTCGAGCAGCTCCCAGGTGCTTTGCAGCATGCCGTTGTAGCGCAGCAGGGTTTCCTGCTCCTGCGCGGTCACCAACGGCAGCATCAGCGTACCCGTCTGCCGCGCCAGCGCGTGCTGGTCCTGCAGCCGGCCCCAGGCCTCGCGCGCCTGCGAGCGGCGTTCCGTCTCGGCGCGGACCAGGGCGGCCTGGGCCTCGGCGGCTTCGCCCAACGCGTGCTCGCGCGTGAGGCGGGTGTCGGGAATGAGCGGTGCGCTGCCGGGCAGGCCGTCGGGCGGCAGGGTGGCCACGGCGCTGTCGCGGGCCCGGGCCAGGCGCTCCAGCAAGCCGTCAGGCAAGGCACCGACCTGGCGCCCGGTGTCGAGCCGTTGCTGGGCCAGCGCCGCGTCGGCCGCGACGACACGCGAGGCGATGGTGTCGATGTCCGGTGTGTCCAGGGTCGCGGGCGGTTCTGGCAGTTCGGCGGGCAACTGCTGCGCCAGCGCCGCGACCTCGCTGGCGCTGGCCAGCCCCAGCTCGCGCGCCAGGCGCTCGCGCGCGCCGCGTTCGGCCTGCCGCGCCTGCACCAGGGCCAGGCCCTCGCGCGCCTGCGTCACCTGTTCGCGCAGCAGCCGGGCCTGGCTCCAGTTGCCCGCCTGCACCATGCGCCGGCCCAGCTCGGCGCCGCTGTCGGCCACCTCGCTGCGCGCCTGCTGCAGTGCCAGTACCTGCGCTGCCAGCACCGCGTCCTGCCAGGCCTGGCGCACCCGGGCGATGTGGGCCAGCAAGGCCTGGTGCCGTTCGCGTGCCTGCACCGGGTTGGCGGGTGCGGCGCCGAACAGCTCGGGCCGCAGCCGCAGGGCGCGGCGCACCGCCTCGTCGGCGGTCAGCGCCGGTCCGGGACGCGCCGGCGTGGTCGCTGGTGGCAGATTGCGCTGCTCCCACTTCAGCAGGTCGATGTGCCCGCGCGGGAACTCGCCCACGCGCTCATTGGCTTCGCGCCACTGTTGCCGGGCTGCGCTCAGAGCCGGGTTGTCCGGCGGGGTCGGTGTCTGTGTCTGCGCCCACGCCGGCCACCACGACACGGCGAGCGCAACGACGGCGGGCCACGCCCGCTTCATTGCATTCATGGAAAACTCCTGACGTCACGAACCGGTGCGCCGCCCGGCCAGCGAGCGGACGCACCACGGGTGGGTGAGGTCAGGAAATGGGCGGCTTGTGCCCCGGGTGGGGCAGGGCGCTGGCAAAGCGCACAGTGCCGGCGGTCAGCCGCGAAGGGGGCAGCGGCGCCGGACCGGCGGCCACCCAGGGCGTGGTCGCCAGCAGCGGGCCGTTGCAGATGTCGCAGGCGGCGTGCAGGGCCGGTTCGCCGGGGGTGGCGGTATCGGCCGCCGCGTGGTCGGCGCAGTGGGGCGTGGGGGCCATCCCGGTGACCGCCTGGACCTGCTCCGAGGCCGCCGCCATCGAGAGCACCATGGCGTCGCCCGCCCAGGCCCGCCAGGGCAGGAGCACGATGAGGAGGACGACGAACCAGCGGCGCATGGGAGAAATGATACGTCCCGGTGCGGAAAGTTCAGGCGGGCACGGCGGCCAGCTCGCGCCGGGCTTCCCGGACCACCGTGACCCCGGCGCTGAGCGCCAGCACCGCCATCACGCCGGCGACGGCCAGGTCGGGCCAGGCCGACCCCGTGCCGAACACGCCCAGCGCCGCCAGCATCACCGCCAGGTTGGACAGCGCGTCGTTGCGCGAGCAGAGCCAGACACTGCGCATGTTGGCGTCGCCGGTGCGGAAGGTGTAGAGCAGCACGGCGACACCAGTGTTGACCACCAGCGCGATGGCGCCCACCACGCCCATGGTGAGCGGCTCGGGCACGGTGCCGCTGTGCAGCACCCAGGCCGCCTTGCCGATCACGAACAGGCCGTAGGCCGTCATGGACAGGCCCTTGACCAGGGCCGCGCGGCTGCGCCAGACCACGGCCATGCCCAGCACGGCCAGCGACAGCCCGTAGTTGGCCGCGTCGCCGGCAAAGTCCACCGCGTCGGCCAGCAGCGACAGCGAGTCGGCCTGCAGGCCGGCGGCCAGCTCGACCACGAACATGGACAGGTTGAGCACCAGCGCGATCCAGAGCGCGCGGCGCCAGGCCGGGTTGCTGACGCTGTCGCGTCCGCGGGATTCGATGGTGCAGTGGTCGTGGCATTCGCAGGACACAAGAAACCTTTCGCTGGAAGTGAATTCGTGCCACGATTGGAAACCTTCAAGTCACTTCAAGGTCAAGCCCCATGATGTCGCAGGCGTCAAACGAACCCCGTTGGAAGATCGGTGAGGCCGCGCGCCGCAGCGGCGTGGGCGCGGCCAACATCCGCTACTACGAGCGCGAGGGGCTGCTGGCGCCGCAGGCCCGCGCCGACAACGACTACCGCCTCTACAGCGAGGACGACGTGCACCGCCTGCGTTTCATCCGGCTGTGCCGGGCGATGGACATGTCGCTGGAGGAAGTGCGGTCCCTGCGCTCGCTGGACCTGGGGCGCAAGGCCGACTGCGTGCGGGCGCGCGAGGTGCTGGACGCGCACCTGGCCCATGTGCGCGAGCGGCTGGCCGAGCTGCGCGCTCTGGAGAAGGACCTGCGCGGCCTGCGCGACCGCTGCGACGGCTCCGACGACCACTGCCACATCATCGAAGCCCTGCACGAGCGGGCCGATGCGCCCCTGGCGGAGGCGGCCTCGGCCGGCCCGCGGCGGCACGTCTGAACGCGCAGGCGCCTCAGCGGCCGGCCAGTGTGGCACCGGCCTTGTCGATCCAGTGCTGCACCGCACCGGTCAGGTCGTTCTGGCTGAACGAGCAGCTCTCCTCGCTGAACAGCGCGCTGCTCTCCAGACGGTCCAACAGGTTGTTCAGCACCTCGGCGTAGCGCGGCGGCAAGGCGGCCAGCAGCACCGCGTCGCCGCGGGCTGCGGCCGAAAAGTCCTGCAAGGACAGTTCACCGCGGCGCAGTGCGTCCAGCGACTGCGTGAGCGCCGCCAGCCGAGCGGAGGGATCGGTGTCCATCGCGACGCTCCTTCAGTGCCCCAGGATCTTGGACAGGAAGTCCTTGCTGCGGTCGGTCTGCGGGTGGTTGAAGAACTCCTCGGGGGTGTTCTGCTCCACCACCTGGCCCTGGTCCATGAAGATCACGCGGTCGGCCACGGCCTTGGCAAAGCCCATCTCGTGCGTCACGCACAGCATGGTCATGCCCTGATCGGCCAGGCCGATCATCACGTCCAGCACTTCCTTGATCATCTCCGGGTCGAGCGCCGAGGTGGGCTCGTCGAACAGCATGATCTTGGGCGTGAGGCACAGCGCACGCGCAATGGCCACGCGCTGCTGCTGACCGCCGGAGAGCTGCAGCGGGTACTTGTTGGCGTGTTCGGCGATGCGCACCCGCTCCAGCTGGACCATGGCCTTCTCGATGGCCACGTTGCGCGGCATCTTGGCCACCCAGGTGGGCGAGAGGATGAGGTTCTCCAGCACGGTCAGGTGCGGGAACAGGTTGAACTGCTGGAACACCATGCCGACCTCTCGGCGCACCTTGTCGATGCCCTTGACGTCGTCGCCGACCACGGTGCCGTCCACCGTGAGCTTGCCCTGCTGGTATTCCTCCAGGGCGTTGATGCAGCGGATCAGCGTGGATTTGCCCGAACCGGACGGGCCGCAGATCACGACCTTCTCGCCCTTGGCGAAACTGAGGTTCACGTCGCGCAGCACGTGGTAGCCATTGCTGGCGTACCACTTGTTGACGCCTTCGAACTGGATGATGGGAGCTTCTTGTTGGGTCATGAGAGGCTTTCGTAGCAATGTAGCGGGCGTTCAGCGGACTTTGCTGACAGCTGTGCGTTTTTCCACCCACAGGCTGTAGCGCGACATGGCGAAACAGAACACGAAATAGACCAGCGTGATGAAGAAATAGGCTTCGAGCTTGAACGGGCGCCAGTCGGCGTCGGCGTTGAGCGCCAGCGCCAGTGCACCGGTCAGCTCGTACAGCGAGACGATGGTCACCAGCGAGGTGTCCTTGAACATGCCGATGAAGGTGTTCATGAGCGAGGGCACGACGGTGGTCAGCGCCTGCGGCAGCACGATCTTGAGCTGGGTCTGCCAGTAGGTCAGGCCCAGCGTGGCCGCCGCTTCGGTCTGGCCCTTGGGCAGGGCCTGCAGGCCACCGCGCACCACCTCGGCCATGTAGGCCGCCGAGAACAGCGTGATGCCCACCACCACCCGGATCAGCACGTCGATGCTCACGCCGTGCGGCATGAACAGGGGCAGCATGAACGAGGCCATGAACAGCACCGTGATCAGCGGCACGCCGCGGATCAGCTCCACATAGAGCGTGCACAGGGTCTTGATGGCCGGCATGTTGGAGCGGCGCCCCAGGGCCACGAAGATCGACAGCGGGAAGGCCATCGTCATCGACACCACGGTGAGCATCACGGTCAGCGGCAGACCGCCCCACTGGTCCGTGGGCACCTCGGTCAGGCCGAGCACGCCGCCCTTCATGAGCGTGAAGTAGACGGCCAGCATCACCACCCAGACCAGCGGCAGCGCCTTGTTCCAGAAGCGCGGCATGCAGCTGAGGATCACCACGCCCAGCATCAGCGCGGTGGCGATCACCGGGCGCCAGTGTTCGGTGTCGGGGTAGCGGCCCATCACGATGAGGCGGCCCTTTTCGGCCACCACACCCCAGCAGGCGCCGATGCCACGCAGGTTGTTGCAGGCTTCGAGGTTGGCACCGAACACGGCGTTGAACACGCTCCAGTCCAGCGCGTGGGACAGCGCCCAGAATGCCACTGCCACCAGCGCCACGGTCATCAGGCTGTTGCCCACGCTGGAGAACAGGTTGGCCTTGAGCCAGGCAATGGCGCCGGTCTGCTGGCCCGGCATCGGGCGGGCTTCGATCGGTTGGTAGGTTCTCTGCATGTCAGCGCTCCTGGATGGCGGCACTGGCGTTGAACCAGTTCATCAGCGCCGAGGTGAGGAGGGAGAGCGTCAGGTAGACCAGCATCACGATCGACAGCGCCTCGATGGCGCGGCCGGTCTGGTTGAGCGTGGTGTTGGCGATCGAGACCAGGTCCGGGTAGCCGATGGCCACCGCCAGCGAGGAGTTCTTGGTCAGGTTCAGGTACTGGCTGGTCAGCGGCGGGATGATCACGCGCAGCGCCTGCGGCAGCACCACCAGGCGCATGGACTGGCGCTTGCTCAGGCCCAGCGAGGCGGCGGCCTCGTGCTGGCCCAGCGACACCGACGAGATGCCCGAGCGCACGATCTCGGCGATGAACGAGGCGGTGTACGTCACCAGACCCAGCAGCAGCGCCAGGAACTCGGGACTGAAGGCCGCGCCTTCCTCGATCTGGAAGGTGCCCTTGACCGGCAGGTTCCAGCCGGTCGGCGCGCCGCCGGCCAGCCAGCCCAGCAGGGCCAGGCCGACGATGAGTGTCAGCGACACCAGCAGCACCGGCTTCTGCTGGCCGGTGAGGTCGAAGTGCTTGCTGGCCTTGCGGGCATACAGCCAGGACCCGACCACACCCGCCAGCAGACCGATGAGCGCCAGCGTCTGGCCCAGCTTCCAGACCGGCCAGGGGAAGGAAAACCCACCCTTGCTGAGGTAGAAGTGGCCGGCCTGCCAGGCCTCTTCGAAGGGGGGCAGGATTTCGGTGAAGACGATGTACCAGATCAGCAGCTGCAGGTAGATGGGCACGTTGCGGAAGAACTCCACATAGCCGTAGCAGATCTTGCGCGCCAGGAAGTTGCTGGAGAAGCGGCCCACGCCGATCAGGGTGCCGAGGATCGTGGCCAGCACGATGCCGATCACGGCCACCTTCAGGGTGTTGAGCAGGCCGATGGAGAAGGCCGTCCAGTACGTGCTCATGACATCGTACGGGATCATGGTTTCGCTGACATCGAAACCGAAGGGCTGGCCCATGAAGTCGTAGCCGCTCTGGATGCCGCGCTCGCGCATGTTGCGCAGCGTGTTGCGGACCAGCAGCCAGATCAGGGTGGCCACCGAGGCGATGGCGACCACCTGGTAGATGACGCTGCGGCCTTCGCGGCTGTTCCAGGATATCGAGCGCCGTTTTTTTGAGGGAATGGGGCGTGCCTCGATCATGGTCGTTTGGGACATGGTGGAAGCTCCGGGCGGGAGAGGCTAAAAAAATGGCACAAGTGCCCTACGAAACTAGTTCATAGAGCCCTTGTGCCTGCAACGGCCAAGTGCCGTGTGCGACGGGTCAGCGCAGCGGAGCGGCGTACATGAAGCCGCCCTTGCTCCAGAGGTTGTTCTTGCCGCGCGGCAGGTTGATCGGCGTCTTCGGTCCGACATTGCGTTCGAAGCTCTCGCCGTAATTGCCCACGGCCTTGATGGCACGTGCCAGCCATTCCTTGTCCAGGCCCAGGTGCTTGCCCAGGTCTTCAGTGTTGCCCAGCATGCGGCCGACCTGCGGGTCGGTGCTGGTCTTCATCTGGTCGACGTTGGCCTGGGTGATGCCGTACTCCTCGGCTTCGATCAGGCCGTTGAGCACCCACTTGGTGATGGCGAAGAACTCGTCGTCACCGCGGCGGATCATCGGGCCCAGGGGCTCCTTGGAAATCAGGTCGGGCAGGATCACGTGGGCGGCCGGGTCCTTGGCTTCCTTGGCGCGGATCGAGGCCAGACCCGAGGCGTCGGTGGTGTAGGCCTGGCAGCGGCCGGAGAAGTAGGCGCCGGTGGAGGCTTCGAGCTTATCGAACACCACGGCCTTGATGCCCAGGTTGTTGGCGCGCGAGAAGTCGGTCAGGTTCTTCTCGGTCGTGGTGCCCGACTGCACGCAGACCGTGGCGCCCTTGAGCTGCTTGGCACTGCTGATCTTGCCCTTGTTGACCAGGAAGCCCTGGCCGTCGTAGTAGTTCACGCCCACGAAGTGCAGGCCCAGCGAGGCGTCGCGCGAGAGGGTGTTGGTGGTGTTGCGCGAGAGGATGTCGACTTCACCGGACTGCAGGGCGGTGAAGCGCTGCTGCGCCGTCAGCGGCACCCACTTGACCTTGGTGGCATCACCCAGCAGCGAGGCCGCCACGGCCTTGCAGTAGTCCACATCCAGACCGGTCCAGTTGCCGTTGCTGTCGGCAGCGGAGAAGCCTGCCAGGCCAACGTTCACACCGCAGATCAGCTGACCGCGCGCCTTGATGGCGTCTATCGTTTTGCCAGCATGGGCAGGCAGGCTCATCAGGGCCGCCGCGGCGCCCAGTCCCAGGGCAGTCAGTTTGAGGGAATTCAGTTTCATCGGTCACTCCGTTTTGTAGGGAAGTTGTGAACAGCCAGTGGCGAGGCGCACCAGGTCGGGGCGCCCCGCACCCGCTGAACGACTGTATTACCGCCCAGCGGGCCGGGACATCGGGGTTTACGTGGGAAAACTATGCGAAGAATGTATGAACGCATGGCCCGCGGGCCCGCTCCGTGCCTGGCTGCATCGCATCAGCAGGTTCCATGCCAAAGACCTGTCCACGCGCCGTCTCCCCAGCGACATGCGTGCTTTCCTTTTTGCAGCGTCGGCCCGTATGCTGCGACCGAAAAAGCAAACCAGGAGACAAGCCATGACGAACCCTGCCGCCACCAGCGCCGCACCCGCCGGCCTGCGCCCTCACCACCGTTTCTGGCCGCGCCGGCTGCCACACGCGATCACGCCGCCGGCCACCTCGCTCTGGTTCAACCTGGAGGTCAGTGCCAGGCGCTATCCGGACAAGCCGGCCCTGGTGTTCTTCGACCGCAGCACCTCGTACCGCGAACTGCTCGAACAGGCCGAGCGTCTGGCGGCCCACCTGCATGCGCAGGGTGTGAAGGCCGGCGACCGGGTCATCCTGTTCATGCAGAACTGTCCGCAGTGGGTGGTGGCGCACTACGCCATCCTGCGCGCCAACGCGGTGGTGGTGCCGGTCAACCCGATGAACCGGGCCGAGGAGCTCAAGCACTACATCACCGACCCGGACGTGAAGGTGGCCATTGCGGCCGCCGATCTGGCGGGCGATCTGCTCAAGGCCAGTGCCGAGCTGCCCGAGGCGCAACGGCTGTCGCATCTGGTGGTGGCCCACTACCACGACGCCATCGGACTGGATGCCGACATCCCCCCGGCCTGGGCGGACTGGCTGGCCACCCGGCACCCGCTGCCGGCACTCCCGGGCGGCACCGTGGCCGACTGGGCGGACGCACTGGCCTGCAACGCCGTGCCGCCGGTGCACGACCGCAGGCCCGAGGACTTGTCCGTGCTGCCCTACACCAGCGGCACCACGGGCCTGCCCAAGGGCTGCATGCACACCCATGCGTCGATCATGCACAACGCCGTGGCGGGGCAGTTGTGGACCGGTGGCACGCACGAGAACGTGGCGCTGCTGGTGGTGCCGATGTTCCACATCACCGGCATGGTGGTGGGCATGCACTGCGGGATCTACACCGGCACCACCCTGGTGCTGATGCCGCGCTGGGACCGCGAGCTGGCCGGCCGCCTGATTTCGCAGTGGAAGGTCACGCACTGGACCAACATCCCCACCATGGTGATCGATCTGCTGGCCAGCCCGCGCTTCGACCAGTACGACCTCTCCAGCCTGGTCTTCATCGGCGGCGGTGGCGCGGCCATGCCGCAGGCGGTGGCGCAGCGCCTGTTCGAGCAGTTCGGCCTGCGCTACGCCGAGGGCTACGGCTTGACCGAGACCGCGGCGCCCTCGCACAACAACCCCGCCGACAACCCCAAACAGCAGTGCCTGGGCATTCCCTTCCTGAGCGTGGACGCCCGCGTGGTCGACCCCGACACATTGCAGGAGATGCCGACCGGCGAAGCCGGCGAGATCATCATCCGCGGCCCACAGGTGTTCAGCGGTTACTGGAAGCGGCCCGATGCGACCGAGGCCGCCTTCATCGACTTCAACGGCCGGAAGTACTTCCGCTCAGGCGACTTGGGGCGCGTGGACGAGGATGGCTACTTCTTCATCACCGACCGCCTCAAGCGCATGATCAACGCCAGCGGTTTCAAGGTCTGGCCAGCCGAGGTGGAAGCGCTGATGTTCAAGCACCCGGCCATCGCCGAGGCCTGCGTCATCAGCACAAAGGACGACTACCGCGGCGAAAGCGTGAAGGCCGTGGTGGTGCTGCGCGACGCCGCCAAGGGCCAGACCACCGAGCAGGACATCATCGACTGGTGCCGCGAGAACATGGCGGTCTACAAGGCGCCGCGCGTGGTGCAGTTCGTCGACGCGCTGCCCAAGAGCGGCTCGGGCAAGGTGATGTGGCGCCTGCTGCAGGAAAAGGAGTGAGCGCCGCTCACTCCTTCGGCACGATGTGCCTGTACGCGTGCCAGGTGGCGTGACCGATCACCGGCCCGGCCACGAACAGGCCCAGGAACGCCGGCAGCATGGCCAGCAGGATGATGCCGGTGATCAGCGCGCCCCACAGCAGCATCACGCCCGGGTTCTGCAGACAGGCGCGGATGCTGGTCAGGCCCGCGGAGATCGCATCGACCTGGCGGTCCATGATCATCGGGATCGAGATCACGCTGGTGGTGAAGATCAGGCCTGCGAACACCGCGCCGACCACCATGTAGGTGACCAGGAAACCGATGTTCTCCGGGTCGATCAGCATCGCCAGGATGTTGGCCTTTTCGGGCATGGTGTTGAAGCTCACCGCAAACACCACCAGCGAGGCGCGGCCCCAGAGCATCTCCAGAATCAGCAGCACCCCGGCGAAGATCGCCATCGTGCCCTTGGTGGGCCGCCAGGCCTGCAGCGAGGCGCGCAGCGACGGGCGGTGTGAATCGGTCTGCATGGCCTTGCTGGCGTCGTACAGGCCCAGGCACAGGAACGGGCCCATCAGAAGGAAGCCGGCACTGAGCGCGAGCACGTAGGCCGGCGCGTTCTGGAACACGGCCAGCAGTGCGTGGCCCATCAGGAAAAAGCACAGGCCGTAGAACAGGCCGATGCGCGGGCAGCGACGGAAGTCTTCCCAGCCCAGCTTCAGCCAGCGCAGCGGGTCGCCGGCGGACAGCGTCGCCAGCGGCAGCGAGAACACCGAGGGAGCACGGGCTTCCGCCTCCGCATCCGGTCGTTCGTCGGGGGTCTCCGCGGTTTCGGCTTCCGGAGCGGAAGCGGGAACAGCGTGCGCGTGCAAGGCCTCGGCCATGGGGTCTCCTTTTGATAAAAATCAATATAACCATGCGCGCATACTGGGTTTACATGGTTTTCCCGGAGACCCCGGTGCCAGCCGGGTCAGGGCGCCGGCGCCGGATGTGTTCTCGTGCGGTGCGTCCGGCGGGCGGGCAGGTCGCTCTGCACCGAGCGCATGTGCAGGGCCAGCGCGGCGTCCAGGGTCTGGGTGTGTTTGGCGAACCAGACCGCCAGCTCACCCGCCATCTCCCGCACCGCCGCCACGTTGCCGGCGCGCGCCAGCGCCAGCCCCTCGCGCATGACGTTCAGCACCACCTTGTGCTGCATGATGTGGTTGTCTGCGGCGGCGAAGCGTGTGCGCTTCATCCAGTCGTCCTCGCTGCCGAAGTGCCGGACGGTGTGGTCGATGACCGCCGACCAGGCTTGCGGCAGTGTCTCGTCGGGCGCGGCTTGCGCCAGCGCCAGCAGGTCCACAAATGTGTGGTGCACCTCGTCCATGGGCGGGAAGTCCAGCAGCAGTGATTCGGACCATTCAACAGTGTTCATTGCGGTACCTCCGTCTGTTGAAGGCAGCTTGACAGCGTGCGCGCGGCCGATCCTTGATCCAGCGCAGAAATCGCGCGCAGACCAGGCGGGATCCGGCTGCTTTTTTGACCGGGTTTGCCCTAGCTCAGACCGCTACACTGCTTGCATGACACGCGCCTTCGACCCTCCCTATTCCCCCCTTGCCCAGTCCGACGAGGACCTCGCCCGACAGGGTTTCAGCCTGCTCGGCGCCCACGAGGTGGCGGCCTGGGTGGGTGCCTCCATGGCGGATCTGGAGCGGCTGCACGGCGCCTGGAATGATCTGCCCGCGGATGGCTATCTGAAGGACGGTGGGCGCTACCGTCGCCGGCGCCACAGTTGCTTCGTGGTGGACGGTGCGCAGGTCATCGAATCACCGCACCGGGCGCACTGGCAGCCCTTGGAATACAACGCACTGCACGGCGGCATGCAGCGCTGGTTCGAGCCCATGGCAGAACAGACGCGCGCCGATCCGCTGTGGCGGCGCCTCCTGGTCCGGGTCGGCGAGGCGGTATCGGCGCTGCACGGCGAGCGCCCCTGGTATGTGGAGGCGCACCCGTTCCGCATCGACACCACCGATGGCATCGGCCGGCCCACGCCCGAAGGCGCACACCGCGACGGTGTGGACCTGGTGGCCGTGTTCATGCTCGAACGCCACCGCATCAAGGGCGGTGAGAGCCGGGTCTTCGAAGCCGAGGGACCGGCCGGTCAGCGCTTCACGCTGACCGATCCGTGGTCGCTGCTGTTGCTGGACGATGCGCGCGTGATCCACGAGACCACACCGATCCAGCCGCTGGTGGCGGGCGAGCTGGGCTGGCGGGACACACTGGTGCTGACCTACCGCCGCAACGGATTCCAGGGAGACTGAGGTTTCGCGCCGCTGGCGCGTGCTTCTGCATGGTCCCGGATGTTGGCGGGCAGCCGCGACAGCAGCCAGCGCATCGCCATCGGCACGATGACCAGATCGTCGACCACACCCAGCACCGGGATCATCTCGGGGATCAGGTCGATGGGCGAGAGCAGATAGAGCACGATGGCCGCCGTGCCGGCCTTGAGCCAGACCGGCGCGTCCGGATGGCCCAGTGCGTACCAGAGCCGTTTCGCGTCGCCGCGCACGGCCAGCCAGAGCACCGACAGACGTTTCCACATACGTTCACCTCCAGGTCGCTTGCGGTCCGGGGCACCCGGACTCCACCAAGTGTGGGGCGATGGACCGCGTTTGCAAGTGCAAGGTTCCCCGTGCGATCACCGTCGTATTGCGTTGGGAAAGTACATCGCCGTCAGGCTGCGGCTGTGCACGGGAGAAAAGCCTTCGGCCGCCGCGCCGCTGGCTGCGCCGTAACGCCGCCAGTCCCGCACCCAGTGCAGGGCGTCGCAGATCTCCACCAGACCAATCGTCTCGCGGTCGCCGATCAGGATGCCGTGCACCCGCAGGCCCAGCCGCTCCTTGGCCTGGCGCAGCGCGGCCAGCGTGGCGGAGGTGAGGCCGAACTCGCCGTCGCTCACGATCAGCACGTCGGCGTCCTGCCAGCCCTGCTGCTGAACCTGTTCGATGGCGCGCTCGATCGGTGTCTGCACATCGGTGCCGCCGTCGAAGGCCTGGCCCATCAGGTCCAGCAGGGCGTCCAGGCCGGCGGCGTCGCGCGTCAGCGGCCGCTCCAGCAACTCGCCCGGCCCGCCGAAGGCCAGCAGCTGGCAGGCGCGGTCGCCCGCGTGGGCGCTGCGCAGGGCCTGCAGCACGCAGGCCTTGGCCACGTTCTCGGGCGCACCCTGCATCGAGCCCGACGTGTCCAGGCAGACGATGAGCGGGCCGTGGCCCAGCGGTGCCTCATGCTGCCGCGCGGCGGCGCCCTCGGGCTGTGGGCGCGGGTTCGGCCGCGGTTCACGCGCCCGGTCGTCGTAGGTCAGCAGCTGCGCTTCGGCGAAGCGGGCGCGCCACAGGCGGCGCAGCACCGGGTGGGTCAGGTTCAGGCTTTCGCTGCCGGTCATGCGGGCCAGCGCCCGCGAGCGGTGCACGCCGTCCACCGCGGTGGGTTCGGGCCGCCGCTCGTCGTCGTCCGTGGGCCGCGGCGCCGCCTGGTCTACGGCCTGCGCCTGCGGCGTGGCGGTGCGCGCCAGCGGCTGGTGGGCGGCCAGCTGGCGCCGGCCCACACCGTCGATGAACTGGGCCAGCGCCGGCAGGCGTTCGAGCAGGTCGCCGATGCGGCGTGCGTCGGCCCATTCGCGGCGATTGAGTTGGCCTTTGAGGTCGTCCCAGTTCAGGTGCGAGGGGTCGCCCAGCGACTTGAGCAGCGACATGGCTTCTTCCCAGCCCTGGCGCTGTAGGGTCCAGTTCTCGCGGAACTCGTCGGCCATGCGCGCGATGGCCTCGGCGCGGGTCTCGTTGGCGGGCCGTTCGATCAGGCTGTCCAGGTGCCAGAGCAGGCTTTGCAGCATCTGGCGGGTGAGCGAGGTGTTGCCCTGGGTGAGTGCGAGCAGGTCGAGTTCGGTCAGCAGGCGGCGCAGCGGCGCGACCGCCTCGGGGTCGCCCAGGTCCAGCGCAGCGTCGGGCAGGCGGCCGGCCAGCAGCGCGTCGTGCCAGGGGGCGGCCTGGGCCAGCCGGGCCTCGGCCGTGCCGCCGCTGCAGACCACCGACCAACGCCACAGTTCGCGCGCGATGCCGTCGAGGTGGTGGTAGGGGCGGTCGGCGGGGGCCTTCATGCCATGGGGTTCAGGCTTGCCAGCTGACCGGCGTGGGCACGAACTCGGACGTGTCCTCGGCCAGACGGGGCAGGGCCGCAAAGCCCTCGTGCAACTCGGTCAACCGCGCCGCCAGCGCGTCCACCTGCGCGCAGCGCTGCGCGTGCACGGCCTCGATGCGCGCTAGCCACGACGGCGGCAGCCAGCCGTGGGCGCGCGCCTGTTTCAGAACGGCCTCGGCCACCGCGTGGACGTCTGCTTGCACGGTGGTCACGCGCTGCCGTACCTCGGCCACCTGCGCCACACGGGCACGGATGTGCAGCGCGCCGTAGCGGCGGTGGGCGCGTTCACTGGTGATGCGCACCAGCTCGCTTTCCGTCGTCGGTCCGGCGATGGCGCGGGCCAGGGCCAGCTTGCCGGCGCTGTCGTCCTGCGCGTCGGCAGGGGCGCGGCGTTCCACGTCCAGCTGCTGCTCGAAGGCGGTCGCGGCGCGTTCCAGTCCGTCGATGGCCAGCGGCGTGGTCTGCGCCACGGTCTGCAGGAACCAGTCGGTCCAGCCCGGCACCTGGTCCGGGTCGGCGGCCAGGGTGAAGGGCAGCAGCCAGGCGTCCCAGACCGAGACCTCGCTCGCGTCGCGGCTGGCGGCCTGCACCTGCAGCAGGGCGGCGGTCTGGCGCCAGCGGCGGTCGGAGACGGTCTGTTGCGTGTCTTTCGCCCGCTGCCGGGCCGACGACAGCAGGGCGATGGCCTCGTCGCCCAGCCGCACGGCTTGGGCCTGCGCGCGCAGTGCCTGCAGCGATGCCGGCGAGAGCTGCGCATCCGGGTGTGCCTCGCCCTCGGGCAGGGCGGTTTGCAGCAGCGCCGCGAAGTGTGCGTCGTCCACCGGCGTCACCGGCACACGCAGCAGGAAGCGGTCGTAGAAGGCGTGCAGGCTCTCGTCCTGCGGCACCTCGTTGCTCGCGCCCACCAGGCAGACCAGCGGCACGTCCACGCGGTGCTGGCCGTTGTCGAAGCAGCGTTCGTGCAGCAGGCCCAGCAGGGTGTTGAGGATGGCCGAGTTGGCCTTGAACACCTCGTCCAGAAACGCCACCTCGGCCGAGGGCAGGTAGCCACTGGTCAGGCGCTCGTAGCGGTCGTCTTCCAGCGCCTTGAGCGACAGCGGGCCGAACAGCTCCTCGGGCACCGAGAAGCGGGTCAGCAGCCGTTCGAAATAGTGCGCGCCGGGCAGCAGTCGCTGCAGTCGGCGCGCCAGTTCGCTCTTGGCCGTGCCCGGTGGGCCGAGCAGCAGCACGTGTTCACCCGCCAGTGCCGCCAGCAGCAGCGCCCGGGCGGCCACGTCGCGCTGGAGCAGGCCGCGCTCGAGTTCCTCAATGGCGGCGGTCCAGCGCATGGCGGTCACATCCGTTCGAAGATCGCCGCGATGCCCTGGCCCCCGCCGATGCACATCGTGACGAGGGCATAGCGGCCGTTGACGCGCTGCAGCTCGTACAGCGCCTTCACCGTGATCAGCGCGCCAGTGGCACCAATGGGGTGGCCCAGCGAAATGCCCGAGCCGTTGGGGTTGACCCTGGCGGGGTCCAGGCCCAGTTCCCTGGTCACGGCGCAGGCCTGGGCGGCGAAGGCTTCGTTGGCCTCGATCACGTCCAGATCGTTGACGGACAGGCCGGTTTTCTTCAGCACCGCCTGCGTGGCCGAGATCGGGCCCACGCCCATGATCTTGGGGTCGAGGCCGGTGTGGGCGTAGCCGACCAGACGGGCCAGTGGCTTGGCTCCACGGGCCTGCGCGGCCTTGGCGTCCATCAGCAGCACGGCGGCGGCCGCGTCGTTGATGCCCGAGGCGTTGCCGGCGGTGACGGTGCCGTTTTCCTTCAGGAACACCGGCTTGAGCTTGGTCATGTCTTCGAGCTTGCAGCCCGCGCGGAAGTGTTCATCGGTGGCGTAGGCCACCTCGCCCTTCTTGCTCTTGAGCATGACGGGCACGATCTGGTCCTTGAAGCGGCCTTCGGCGGTGGCGCGCTCGGCGCGGTTGTGGCTTTCCACCGCCAGCGCGTCCTGCATCTCGCGGGTGATGCCGTACTTGGCGGCCACGTTCTCGGCCGTCACGCCCATGTGGATGTTGTGGAAGGGGTCGTGCAGGGCGCCGATCATCATGTCCACCATCTTGGTGTCACCCATGCGGGCGCCCCAGCGCATGTTGAGCGACGCGAACGGCGCGCGGCTCATGCACTCGGCGCCGCCACCGATGGCGACGTCGGTGTCGCCCAGCAGGATGGACTGCGAGGCGCTCACGATGGCCTGCAGACCCGAGCCGCAGAGGCGGTTGACGTTGAAGGCGGGCGTGCCTTCGGCACAGCCGCCGTTGATGGCGGCCACGCGCGAGAGGTACATGTCCTTGGGTTCGGTGTTCACCACGTGGCCGAAGACGACGTGGCCGACATCCTTGCCTTCGGTGCCCGCGCGGGCCAGGGCCTCGCGCACGACCAAGGCGCCCAGTTCGGTGGGCGGGCTGTCCTTGAGGCTGCCGCCAAAGGTACCGATGGCGGTACGGACAGCGCTGACGACGACGACTTCACGGCTCATGGAATGCTCCTCTGTGGATGGGGTATGGGGTCAACGGCACATGGTAAGGCCAGCACCCTTACGCCGGCCTTGTGCCACGTCAAGCAGAAGACAGGCTCAGACCGTGTGCCGCGCCAGCAGCTTCAAGCGCCCCGGCGCGGCGGGGTCGGCGCGGGTCAGGAACAGCTCGCCCATGGCGGGGTGTTCACCGGTCAGCGCCGTGATGTTCACCTGGTGCGTGACCAGCACCCAGTTGACCGGCGCGCGCAGGGCGGCGACGGTCTCCAGCACCTCGCGGGTCTGCTGCCCCGAGTCGCCCTGACCCTGGAAGAAGGAGTTGATGGCGGGCCACACGGTGTAGCGACCGAAAGCCAGCCGCGCGGTGTCGGTGCAGCGGCACCAGGCGCTGCTGCGCACCGCGGCGATGGCGATGTCCTCGCGCCGGAAGGCCTCGCCCACACGGCCTGCCTGTGCGCGACCGGCGGCGCTGAGGTTGCGCTGCGTCTCGCAGCGGCCGAACGTGAAACCCGGCGGGTCGCCCACGCCGGGTTCGGTCTGGGCGTGGCGCATCAGCACCACGCAGCCGCCCTGGCGCAACAGGGGCCAGAAGCCGCCTGGCCCGGACTGGGCCTGGACCAGACCGCAGGCCGCACCGGCCGCCAGCAGCAGCGTCTGGCGACGGTTCGGGTGGAGGGTTGTGGTGGGCGGTGGCATGGGGTTGGCGCGGGTTCGCGGACCGGCGATCAGCCCCGCACGTCGGCCACGGGCTCGCCGCCAAAGTCCGGACGCTGCAGCCAGGCCAGCACCTGGGCCGCCGCGTCCTCGGGGCTTGTGAGCTGCTGCTGGCGCTGGAGTTCCACGAAGCGCTGGAGGTCGGGGAAGCCGGCGGGGTCGCCCGCGCGCAGCTGGGTCTGCATGTCGGTGTCGATCACGCCCGGGGCCAGCGAAACGATGCGGGCGCCCTGCTCGCGGTGCGCCTCGTCCAGCGCCACACAGCGCGAGAAGTGGTCCATGCCGGCCTTGGCCGCGCAGTAGGGCGCCTGGGCCGCCATCGCCCGGCGCCCCAGGCCGGATGAGATGTTGAGCACCTTGCGCGGGCCGCGCCAGCCGGCGTCGACCCAGGCGCCGCTGGCGTTCAGGAACGCGGCGGTCAGCAGCATGGGTGCTTCCAGACCGACCCTCAGGGCCCGGGCGATGCCGTCCGGCGGGCAATGCTCCAGCGGCGTGATCTCCGGGATCACGCCGGCGTTGTTGATCAGGGTGGCGCTGGCCAGGCTGGGCGCGTCCAGCTGCGACAGCCACTGCTGCAGGCGCGCCGCGACGGGCGCCGGGTCGGCCAGGTCCACGGGCCATTGGAGGACCGTGGCGCCCTGTGCCTGGGCCAGGGTATCGAGTTCGGGGTTGGTGTGGCGCGAGAGGCAGAGCAGGAGGCGGTCCGGCGCGACCAGCTGTCGCGCCATCGCCAGCCCCAGTCCGCGAGAGGCACCTGTGAGGATGACAAGGTCTTGCATGCCACCAGTGTGACAGGACCGGGCCGACCTCAGAACGGGCAGGGTGCCTCGAAGCGCATGGGCTGGTCGGTCGCCGGGTGCGGGATCTCGATTGCCTGGGCGTGCAGCAGCAGGCGCGGGGCCATGGCCTGCTGCGCCACGCTGGCGTACAGCGGGTCGCCCACGATGGGAAAGCCGATGGCCATCAGGTGCACGCGCAGCTGGTGCGAGCGGCCGGTGACCGGTTCCAGCTCCAGCCGGGTCGAGCCCGGGACCGGCGCCGGTTCGGGCGCGAGGCGCCAGCGCGTCAGGCTCGGCTTGCCGATGTCGTGGTCGACCTTGCTGCGCGGCCGCGCCAGCCAGTCGACGATCAGCGGCAGGTCGATGCTGTTCCAGCCGTTGTCCGGCTGCGGGTTGTGCAGCTCGCCCGCGACGGCGGCGATGTAGCGCTTGTGCACCCGGCGCTTCTCGAAGGCCAGGCTCAGGCGGCGCTGGGCGTCGATGCCGCGCGCCATCACGATCAGGCCCGAGGTCGCCATGTCCAGCCGGTGCACGATCAGGGCGTCGGGGTACTGCGTCTGGGCGCGGGCGCTCAGGCAGTCCTGGTTCTCCGGCCCGCGGCCGGGCACGGCCAGCAGTCCGGCCGGCTTGTCGAACACCAGCAGGTGCTCGTCGGCGTGGATCAGCGGCAGGGCGTGGGGGCTCACACGATCCGGCGCAGGGCCGCCCCAAGCCGAATCAGCCCCCTCGGGGGGCAGCGACCCGCGTAGCGGTGGAGCGTGGGGGCTCATGGTGCCTCGAGCGCGCGGCGCGCTTCGTCGGCCGGCAGGCTGCGCGCAGCACCGAAGCCGGCGACCTGGCGCGCGCCCAGCAGCTGCAGCCGGACGAAGCGGAAGTCGCCCAGCGTGGTCATCATCCCGGCCTCCGGGAAGCGTTGCAGATAGACCGAGCGCGACACCTCGGCTTCGGGGCTGCCGGGTTCGGCAAACCGCGCCAGCGCATCCAGCGTCACGCGCGGCAGGGCGTGCACCGGCTCGCCCTCGGGCTCGGCCGCACACACCAGCAGCGAGACGCGGGGCGTGCGCTGCATGTTGCCGCTGTGGGCCGCCAGACCGCTGACGTGCAGCACCAGTTCGCTGGCGGTACTGTCGATGGCGAAGGGCACCATGGAAACGAACACGCCACCGTGTTCGTCGAGCGTGCCCAGCGCGGCGGTGCGGCGCGCCAGCAGCAACTCGCGCAGGGCCCGGGTCAGGCTGTGTTCTCCCAAGGGTGCCCCCTCAGCGGACAACGATCTCGGCCCGGCGGTTGCGCGGCTCCGGCACGTCGTCGTCCGTGGGCACCACCGGTTCACGCTCGCCGCGCCCCACCGGTTCAATCAGTTCGGGTCGTACGCCCTTGCCGACCAGCAGGTCGCGGATGGCGTTGGCGCGCTCCAGCGAGAGAACGTCGTTGGCGTCGGCCGCGCCCTGGCGGTCGGTGTGGCCGACGATCACGATTTCGCCACCGCTGCGCGCGCGGGCGGCGACCACCACCTGGTCGAGTTCGGCCGCCGATTCGGGGGTGAGGTCGGACGTGCCCGGCTGGAAGTTGAGCGTGAAGCGCTGCGGTATCGGAGGCACCAGCTTCAGCAGCGCGGGGTAGCGCTCGCGCACCTCGGCCTCGCTGGACTGGGCCGGCTGGAGCTCACCCTTGTGGCCCAGTTCGGCGGCGGCGTAGGGGGAGGCCAGGTCGGCCGAGCCCTGGGTGGTGGACACCACCACGGCGGTGGGGCGGTCGGGCTGGGGCAGGAGGATCACCCGGCCGGCCGGTGCGCAGGCGGCGCACAGGGCGACTGCGGAGGCGGCGGTGATGCACCTGATGAGGGGAAGCGTCATCGGCGCAGTCTACTATCGTCACTCCAGTGGTGACGCAGGTAGTAATAGAGCGGCTCGGGCCTGGGGTTGGCCTCGACGATGAAGTCGGTGCCGCGCACGCCGACCACCGCAGTCGGGGTCTTGACCTTGAAGCGTTCGGGGTTGACCCGGGCCAGCAGACCGGTGACCACGCGCACCGAACCCTGGAGCAGCTCCACCAGCAGGTTGCCCTCCTGGGTGGTGGAATCAAACCGGTACTGGCTCAGGTCGGCGGTGCTGTCAGGTCCAATCACCATCACTGTGCCGTCCTTGAGCACCAAGCTGGCGGCGCCGTCCTTGCCGGTGCGGATGCGCTGTCCTGCTCGAACGGCCTCACCCGGCTGAACGGCGCGGCCATCGCCGCCACCCAGCCGCACCTCGCCCTGCACCTGCTTGAAGGTGCCGGCACGGGTGTCGGGCGCGATGTCTGGGGACTGTGCCGCTGCCACGGAAGCCGCCAGCGCAAGCACAACGGCGGGCGAGGTGCGGAACAGGCGGCGGGCGGACAGGGCGGGCATCTTTACTCCAAATGGTTTAACTCGGCATCCTAGTCGCTGCATTTCGCGTGGCACAAGGCATGCACCTACAATCCGCGACCCGACCGGACTTCCAGTGACATGCGTCACGTTTCTGTCGGCCCCAACCCCCTTTGCCGTGATGACTCCGACCCTGCTGCTGGCGCCGATGGAAGGCCTGCTCGACGCCACGCTGCGCGATGTGCTCACGCGCACCGGCGGCGTCGACCGCTGCGTGAGCGAGTTCATCCGGGTCACCGACACCCTGCTGCCCGAGCGGGCCTTCGTGCGCGTGGTGCCCGAGCTGCTCAACGGCGGGCGGACCCGGGCGGGGGTGCCGGTGCGGCCGCAACTGCTCGGCTCGGACCCTGTCTGCCTGGCCGAGAACGCTGCGCGGCTGGCGGCGCTCAGCCCGTTCGGCGTCGACCTCAACTTTGGCTGCCCGGCCAAGACCGTCAACCGCAGCCGGGGCGGTGCGGTGCTGCTGGACGAGCCCGAGCTGATCGGCCGCATCGTGGGCGCGGTGCGGCGCGCGGTGCCGGCGCACCTGCCGGTGTCGGCCAAGATGCGGCTGGGCTACGGCGACGACCGCGTGGCGGAGGACTGCGCGCTGGCCATCGCCGGGGCCGGTGCCGACGAACTCGTGATCCATGCGCGCACCAAGGCCCACGGCTACCGGCCGCCGGCCTACTGGGAGCGTATCGCCGAGGTGCGGACCGTGCTGCCGGCCAACCTGCCGGTGATCGCCAACGGCGAGATCTGGACCGTGGCCGAGGCGCAGCGCTGCCGCGAGGTGACGGGCTGCGACAGGCTCATGATCGGCCGCGGCATGGTGACCGATCCCGGCTTGGCGCTGGCGATCAGGGGGCAGGGCGGTGTGCCCTGGTCGCAGATCCTGCCGCTGCTGTCGGTGTTCTGGGCCCAGGTGTGTGGCCGGGTCGAGCGGCGGCACCGCGCCGGCCGGCTCAAGCAGTGGCTGAACTACCTGCGCAAGCGCTATCCCGAAGCTCAGCGCGCGTTCGACGAGCTGCGCGAGTCCAACGACCCGGCCCGTGTGGAGGCCTGGCTGCAGGCGCAAACGCTGCCACAGGAGCCCATGCCCGTGCCTGCAGCGGAAATTCCGGTGGCGTGCTAAGGTCCGGCCCCGGTCAAGACTAGAAACCATCATGAAGACCCTGGAACAGCGGCTGGAGAGCCTGGGAGCCGAACGACTGCGCGGCATGCGGCGTGGCCTGGAGAAGGAGAGCCTGAGGTCGCAACCCGACGGCAAACTCGCGCTGACGCCGCACCCGGCGGCGCTCGGCAGCGCGCTCACGCACCCGCACATCACCACCGACTATTCCGAATCGCAGCTGGAGCTGATCACCGGTGTGCACGCCAGCGTGGAAAGCTGTTTGGCCGAACTCACCGAGATCCACCAGTTCACCCTGCGCAGCCTGCAGGCACAGGGCGGTGCGGCGGGTGAAGAGATGCTCTGGGCGTCCAGCATGCCGTGTGGCCTGCCGACCGATGAAACCATTCCGCTCGGGCGCTACGGCTCCTCCAATGTCGGGCGGGCCAAGAGCGTCTACCGCATGGGCCTGGGGCACCGCTACGGCCGCCGCATGCAGACCATCAGTGGCATCCACTACAACTGGTCGTTGCCCGGGGTGGACAACCAGGGCTACTTCGCGCTCATCCGCAACTTCCGTCGCCACGCCTTCCTGCTGCTCACGCTCTTCGGAGCATCGCCGGCCCTGTGTTCGACCTTCGTCGAAGGGCGCCAGCACGAGCTGCAGCCCCTCGGCAGCAGCGGCACCCTGCACATGCCACACGGCACCAGCCTGCGCATGGGGCGCCTGGGCTACCAGAGCGATGCACAGTCCTCGCTGGCCGTGAGCTACAACAGCCTCGAAGGCTATGCGGCCTCGCTGCACGACGCGCTCACACGGCCGTGGCCGGCCTACGAAACGGTGGGCATCCGCAATCCCGGTGGCGACTACAACCAGTTGGCCACCACCCTGCTGCAGATCGAGAACGAGTTCTACGGCACCATCCGGCCCAAGCGCGTGATCCACCAGGGCGAGCGCCCGCTGCACGCCCTGCGCGAGCGCGGGGTCGAGTACATCGAGGTGCGCCTGATGGACCTCAACCCCTTCGAGGCCATCGGCATCGATGCGGCCACGCTGCGCTTCCTGGACGTGTTCCTGCTGCACTGTCTGCTGTCGGACAGCCCGCCCGACACACCGGAGGAAATCCGCGAACTGGCCCACAACCAGCACCTGACCGCTGCGCGCGGCCGAGAACCCGGCCTGCACCTGCTGCGCGGCGGAAGCGAAGTGGCGCTGCAGGACTGGGGGCTGGAGATCCTCGACCAGCTTGCGCCGATTGCCGACCACCTGGACGCGCTGCATGGTGGCGCCTCGCATCGCGAGGCGGTCGCCGCAGCGCGTGCCGCGCTGCTGTCCCCGGACACGCTGCCGTCGGCGCGTGTGCTGGCCGCCACCCGGCAGCAGCACGGTTCCTCGTTCATCGACTTTGTCCGCACCCGCTCGCGTGCCATCCGCCAACAGCTGCTGGACCTGCCCTGGAATGCGCAGCAACAGTCTCGCTACGTGGACATGGCGGTGAGCTCACTGGCGGCTCAGCAGGCCATCGAAGCGGCCGATTCCATGCCGTTCGAGGTCTACCGGCAGGAGTACGTGTCCCCGGCCCGCCTGATGCCGCGCTCGGTGGTGGCCCAGGCGGCCTGAGTCTGTTGCGAAACCCTGCTGGTGCAGGGTGTATGTCCGCGGCGGTGAATTCCTGCGGTCTCCGGTCCTATCCTGTGCCCTCCTTTTCATCCAGGAGACCGCCATGGCACCCACCCCGCGCCTGACCGCCGCCGATTTCGACCAGGAACTGCTCATCCTTTTTGACGCCTATGTGCACGGCGACATCGACCGCCGGGGGTTTCTGGACAAGGCGGCGAAGTTCGCGGTCGGGGGCATCACGGCCGCCGGTCTGCTCGCGGCGCTCAGCCCGGACTTCGCAATCGCCCAGGTGGTGCCCCAGGGCGATCCGCGCATCACCACCGAGCGCATCGACGTGGACTCGCCCAATGGTTCTGGCAAGGTCAAGGCCTACCTGGCCAAACCGGCCAAGGCCTCGGGCAAGCTGCCGACGGTGCTGGTGGTGCATGAGAACCGTGGCCTGAACCCGCACATCGAGGACATTGCCCGCCGGCTGGCGGTGGACGGCTACCTGGCGCTGGCTCCCGATGCGCTCACGCCGCTGGGTGGCTACCCCGGCGACGAGGACAAGGCCCGCGCGCTGTTCGCCCAGCTCGACCAGTCCAAGACCCGGCAGGACTTCCTGGCCGCGGCGGCCGTGCTCAAGGCGCGCGCCGACGGCACCGGCAAGCTGGGGGTGGTGGGCTTCTGCTACGGCGGTGGCATGGCGCATTTCCTGGCCACCCAGCTGCCCGATCTGGCGGCTGCCGTGCCCTTCTACGGCAACCACCCGCCGGTGGAGGACGCCGCCAAGGTCAAGGCGCCGCTGCTGATCCACTTCGCCGCGGTGGACGAGCGCATCAACGCCGCCTGGCCCGCCTATGAAGCCGCACTCAAGGCCGCCGGCGTGCGCTACACCGCCCACCAGTACCCGGGCACCCAGCATGGCTTCAACAACGACACCACGCCGCGTTTCGACGCCGCCGCCGCGAAACTGGCCTGGGACCGCACCCTGGCGTTTTTCGCCCAGCACCTGAAAGCCTGAGCGGGCTCAGTTGTCCGGACCCTCCAGCCGGACATCGCTGAGCGGGTAGGCCACACAGGGCAGCACTGCGCCCGTGGTCTTTTCTTCGGGCAGCAGCCCGGGCCAGTCCACGCCATAGCGCACCTGTCCCGCGGTGAGTCGGCCGATGCAGGTCCGGCAGGTGCCGTTGCGGCAGGAGGCTGGCCAGGGCACGCCGGCGGCCAGCAGGGTCTTCAGCAGGGTGCGCTGCTCGGGTGCCTGCAGCGCGAGGCCCTGTTCGGGAAGGTCCAGAACCCAGCGGCGGGGGATATCTTCTGTCGGCATGGTCCGAATCTAACCGTTGGGCGGGTTGCCAGTGCCTGCCTGTTCAACAGGCAGATTGAAGATTGCCTTTGTACATCAATGACTTGGGAGCCCCGTACAGGACTTCTCCAAGCTTATCCACAAGCTTGTCCCGGAAATCTTGGGACAAGTTGAGAAGTGTCAAAGCCATCGGGATGCGGTCTGGCTAGAGTCCAAGGTTTTTCCTGAACCTGTTTTTAGACCATGTACAGCCTCACCGGCGCAGACCGGGCCTACCGCTTGCTCTCCGGCGCCGCCATTCTTCTGGTAGCGGTGTTTTCGCTCACCGGCCTGCTGCAGGTGCTGGCCTACGCCTCGGCCGGCCTGGTGCTCACCACCGCGATCATCAACGCCTGCCCGCTGGTGGAGCTGCAGGTCCGCAGCGCTTCTTGATCAGGCCTCGCCGCCAAAGCGCTTGATCAGGTTGGCGATGTACTTTTCGACCAGCTTCTCGAACTCGCCCTCGACCACCGGCACCACCACCATCTTCATCAGCCCGGGCAGCGGCACCTCGATGTCGCCCTGGATGGCGAGCGCAATCGCCGTGTGCTTTTTCTGGTCGCTGATGTCCCAGCTGCCTGAGACCAGGGCGTTGCCCACGCCCTTGACCGGGGTCCACTTCACCGTGCCCTGGCCCTTGGCCGCGTCCCACTTGCTCACGTACTTGCAGGCGTAGACCGTCTGGATGTTGACCTGGGCCGTGCCGACCTTTTCCATCTCCCAGCGGTAGCTGTTGCCGCCGAGATCGACCAGCTGGTCGACTTTGGGAAAATGGCTGACCGATGTCGGCACGTCCGACAGCAGCTCGAATACCTCGGCGGCTTTGGCCTTGACATTGAATTCGTAGCCCAGATCGATCTTCACGGTGACGGCCATGGGGTCTCCTCTTGTGGTTGGCGGGAAAAATCATTGTGGCACGCAGAGGCCACGCACACAGAACGGCAATACATGAGCATCCAGTGGTTCCCCGGTCACATGCACCTGACGCGGCAGGCGATCGCCGAGCGCGTCAAGGAAATCGACGTCGTGATCGAAATGCTCGACGCGCGCCTGCCCGGCAGCAGCGCCAACCCGCTGATGCAGCAGCTCACCAGCGGCCGCCCGACGCTGAAGGTGCTCAACAAGCAGGACATGGCCGACCCGGCGCGCACCGCGCTCTGGCTGGCGCACTACAACGCCCAGCCCGACACGCGCGCCATCGCGCTGGACGCCAGCGTCACCGCACCGGCGCGGGCGCTCATCGACGCCTGCTTCGAGCTGGCGCCCAGGCGCGGCGGCATGGTCAAACCCATGCGGGTGCTGATCTGCGGCATCCCCAACGTCGGCAAGTCCACGCTGATCAACACGCTCAAGGGCAAGCGCGCCGCCAAGACCGGCGACGAGGCCGGCGTGACGCGCACCGAGGCCCGCATCGCGCTGGCCGACGACTTCTATCTGTACGACACCCCGGGCATGCTCTGGCCGCGCATCTTCGTGCCCGAGAGCGGCTACAACCTGGCCGCCAGCGGCGCGGTGGGCAAGAACGCCTACGACGAGGAAGAGGTGGCCTACGAGCTGATCGCCAAGCTCAAGACCGACTACCCACAGCTCATGGAGGCGCGCTACCAGCTGGGCCTGTCGCCCGAGGCCTGGGCGCAGACCCACGACGACGAACTGGTCGAAGCCATCGGGCGCAAGCGCGGCGCGCTGGCCGGCGGCGGCCGGGTGAACATGCAGAAGGCCGCAGAGCTGGTGATCGCCGATTTCCGCGCCCTGCACATCGGTCGCATCACGCTGGAGACGCCCGAGCAGTTCGCGCGCTGGCTCAAGGCCGGGAAGCAGGCCGACGCCGAACGCGCGGCGCGCAAGAAGAAGCTGCGCGACGAGGGGCACATCAGCCCGGAGCGCAAGCCCAAGGCGGACAAGCGCCCGTCGGCGCGCAAGCCACGTTGACCCACCCGAGACTCCGAATGTCCACCATCGCTCCGCCCACGAACCCCGAGGCCGATCCGCGCGTCCAGGCCGTCTTCGACGACATCCGCGCCACGCGCCAGACCGACTTCATCAACAACATGTGGCGCTACCTGGCCTTCGACCCGGCGCTGCTGGAGCAGACCTGGGCCGAGGTCAAGCGGGTGATGGCCACGCCGTCCACGCTGGACCCACTGACCAAGGAGATGGTCTACATCACCGCGTCCATCATCAACGGCTGCAGCTACTGCGTGCACTCGCACATGGCGGCCGCCACGGCCAAGGGCATGACGCGCGAGCAGCACGCCGAGCTGCTGTCCATCATTGCGCTGGCAGCCAAGACCAACCAGCTCGCCACGGGGCTGCAGGTGCCAGTGGACCCGGAGTTCCAGAAGGCTTGAGCCGGGTCAAGGACGGCGCCGGCGCGCGGGTGCAGCATGGGCTTTTTTGGAGCCGCACATGTCCACCGAACCCCGCCGCATCCTGATCGTCAACGGCCACCCCGACGCCGGGGCGCGCCACCTGCTGCACCAGTTGATCGATGCCTACGCCGGGGGCGCGCAGGCGGCGGGCCATCAGGTTCGGCGGGTGGACGTCGGGGCGCTGGACTTTCCGCTGCTGCGCAGCGCGGCGGAATGGGAGCATGGCGCGCTGCCCGAAGGGCTGAAGGCCGCCCAGGACGACATCGCCTGGTGCCAGCACCTGCTGCTGTGCTTTCCCCTCTGGCTGGGTGACATGCCGGCCATGCTCAAGGGCTTCCTGGAGCAGGTGGCGCGGCCCGGTTTTGCCTTCCACCGCGACGAGAAGAACCCGTTCGGCCAGAAAGCGCTGGGCGGGCGCTCGGCCCGCATCGTGGTGACCATGGGCATGCCGGCCCTGGTCTACCGCTGGTACTTCCGCGCCCACAGCGTCAAGTCGCTGGAGCGCAACATCCTTGGCTTCGTCGGCATCGCCCCGGTGCACGAAACCCTGGTCGGGCTGGTGGACCGGCTGGGCGAGCCGGGCGTGGCGCAGTGGTGCGCGAAGCTGCGCAAGCTGGGAACGCAGGCGGCCTGAGCGGCCGTCTGCGCCGCGTTCAGTCCTCGACCTTCACGCCCTTCCAGAACGCCACCCGTCCGCGGATGTGCTCGGCTTCGGGCTTGGGGTCCGGGTAGTACCAGACGGCGTCGGCGTTCAGTTCCCCGTTCACCAGCAGCGAGAAGTACTTGGCCTCGCCCTTCCAGGGGCAGGTGGTGCGGTGGTTGCTGAAGGTGACGAAAGCGCGGTTGAGCGCGCTTTCGGGGAAGTAGTGGTTGCCTTCGACCAGCACCGTGTCGTCGCTCTCGGCGACCACGGCGC